>Ga0209039_10000539_pt1 | contig 36559 bp, 35 predicted proteins | sample BogFormECP12_OM1_FD_188238 | JGI IMG/M metagenome (GOLD analysis project Ga0209039, IMG submission 188238) | Bog forest soil microbial communities from Calvert Island, British Columbia, Canada - ECP12_OM1 (SPAdes) (version 2) | ecosystem: Environmental > Aquatic > Freshwater > Wetlands > Bog ...
CTGTCTGAGCGGTAAGCCTGCTGTCGACAGCAGGCGTGCGCGAGTTCCACAGGCAAGCGGAAGGAGAACTTAGAACGGGTGAGAGACGGAGCACCAGCGAGCGAAGGAAATGGTTGAAGCCAGCACGGATTTTGACAATACTAATGCGCAGAAGAGGGGGTGCGGATGAAATATGTTAGACTCATTGCATCTGTTCTCGGCTTCGCGGCTCTGATACTCTTGTGCAGTCATCCGTCAATACAAGCTGCGGAGTTGGCGCCCCTGTACACACCGCCTTCGGGTGGCACTGTCTACATTCTCGGTGCAGGCGTGGCCGCTGTGACGAACAAGTACATGCCGGATGCCAACTTTGTTCATGAAGCTGCGACAGGCACCATGGAGATGGTCCGGCGCATGATGCAGAGGGAGGCCGGTAAGAAGCCTGCCTTCGCCCTTTTCGGCACTCCTGACGGCTTCCGGGCATATAAAGGTCTTGGCGAATACGCGGGCAAACCATTCTCCACGCTTCGGGCAATCTGCTTCATCAATGGTTCGGACCAATATTTTGCCGTGCCGGCTAAAGGTCCTATCAAATCTTTTGCGGATGCTAAAGGCAAGCGCATCGGGATCGGAGGCCCGGGCAGCACGGTTTCCACGAGCGCCCTTCTCTTCTTTGAAGCGCACGGTGTGACAAAGAACGATTTCAAACCTTACTACTACGTGTTCAAAGAGGTGGTTGAAGGGATACAGAACGGGAGCCTCGACGGCGGCTTTCTCGGAGGAGCCTATCCGATGCCGTCGTACATGGAACTCTCACAGCTCACGCCCGCCCGCGTGGTGCCCGTCGACGAACAGGCTTTCAACAAGGTGCTGCCGGAACATCCGTATTACTACAAAAGGGTCATCAAAGCAAAATCGTACAGAGGCATGGATCAGGATACGCCCGTTTACGGATTTGCAACCAGCATCTTCACCCATGCTGACGTGAGTGAGGATTTTGTCTACCGGTTCCTGAAAAATCTCTGGGAACACCGGCAGGACTACTATGCGATCCATGCTTCGACACCAGGCGACTTTACGCTGGAGAACATGACAAAGGCTACCCCCGTTCCCTTTCATCCGGGAGCGGAAAAGTATCTGAAAGAGATTGGCGCGTGGAAGAAGTAATCGCAGGATGCGAGCGAGGCTTGTACAAAAAAAGGAGGGCTTGATGCCGAAAGATTTGAGAACGTTCATGGCGGAGTGCGAAAAGAAGCTGCCGCAGGAGTATGTCCGGGTCACGCGAGAGGTTGATCCCAAATATGAGATCTCCGCAATAATCAAGAAACTGGACCTGATGGGAAAATATCCCATGGTGCTCTTTGAGAATGTGAAAGGGTACAGCACGCCTGTCGTCTGTAATACTGAGACGAGCGCGACCAAATACGGCCTGGCCCTTGGTATCCCTCCTGAAAAAGTGGAGGACTATTATGCGGAAAAGGAAGAGGAGGCAATCAGGCTGAACAAATACCCTGCAAAAGAGATCAATAAAAAAGATGCTCCTTGCAGGGATGTTGTCCTGACCGGAAAAAAGGCTGACATGACCCGCTTTCCTTTCATCACACATCACAAGGGCGAAGCGCCCTATTTGACGCGGGCCGTGGGCATCGTAATGGACAGAAAAATAAATGCGCCTCACTGTTCCCATTACCGTTTTATGGTAAAGAAACCGCATCTCGGTGTCACGCACATCACGCCCGGCCGCCATTTCTGGTACATCTATAATGAATACATGGAGCGGAACGAGCCTCTCCCGATCGCGTTTGCCGTAGGGCTTCACCCCGCGTGGGCGACCGCCTTCCAGAGTCGTGTCGGCCATCCGCCTTCAGAGTTTGATATTGCGGGCAGCTTGATGGGCGAGCCGCTGGAGGTGGTGACGTGTGAGACCAGTGATGTGCTCGTCCCTGCGCGCGCTGAGATCATCATAGAGGGCGTAATCCCTCCCGGCGTCCGCGAGCAGGAGGGCCCATGGGGAGATTTCACCAAGTATCACCAGGTCGCCATGCGCCATCCTGTAAAAATCACCGCCATAACGCACAGGAAAAACCCTATCGTGCACGACATGGGTGCCTGGCCGAGCAAAGGCATGCTCATGGGGCGCCTCCCGCAGCATGCGTTCATGAACCGCAAACTAAAAGAGGCTGTGCCCGACGTCAAGAAGTTCAAGTTTATAGCGGCAGCGGGATGGTGGTACGGCTTTATTCAACTCGACAAAAAACATGCGGGCCAGCCCAAGCAGGCCATCCTGGCCGCCTTTGCAAACGATATGTACCTCAAGTATGTGATCTGTTTCGACTCTGACATCGATCTCGATAACGGAGCTCAAATAACGTGGGCGCTCGCCACCAGGGTCCAGGCTGACAGGGATGTGATGATTCTGCCGGGTGTGCTCGGGACTGACCTCGATCTGTCTGCGGCGCAAGAGGCGGTGGTGACAAAAGTGGGTATCGACGCAACAGCAAAGCCTTTCCGAAAGGATTTTCCTCCTGTCGCGGTTGTGCCTGAGGATGTGATGAAGCGGATTGATTTGAAAAAATATATTCCGAAGCCGGAGGACCTGGTCTAGCAGGAACAACAGGTTAGGGAGAAAGCAGGAAAAAGAAAAAGCAGGTTGAGGTTGAGAAATCTTGAATGCAAGCAAAACAATCGTACAGAGCGCGGCTCAACCTTTCCTGAGCGAAGCATTGCGGGAGTCTCTCGGGACCCGTCTTATGTTCGGAGGGAGCGGTGCGCAGTGTGGGGCGCATGACGAGGACTGTCTGAGCGGTAAGCCTGCTATCGATAGCAGGCGTGCGCGAGTTCCACAGGCAAGCGGAAGGAGAACTTAGAACGGGTGAGAGACGGAGCAGCAGCGAGCGAAGGAAATGGTTGAAGCCAGCGCGGATTCGGACAATACTACTCAAGACTAAGGAGGCGGTTATGAAAAAGTTTTCCGTTATTGGTACCGGTTTTCTTGTCTTCGCTTTTTTTGTCTGTCTTATCCCTTGTCAGAGTGGCGCAGCGGAGGAAAAAACGATCACTCTCCGCTATTCGACAATGTTCCCCGCTCCGCACCGGCAGAGTCAGGTGGTCAATGACTGGTGTAAAGAAGTTGAAAAAAGGACCAATGGACGAATCAAAGTTACGGTCTTTCCGAATAACACTCTCACCCCCGCCGTGCAGACATATGATAGCGTGGTGAAGGGTATCGCCGATATAGGGCTTGCCGACGCGGCGTACACGAGAGGAAAGTTCCCGCTTACCGAGGTGGTCGGTCTGCCGCTCGGATACAAAAGCGCTACCCAAGCAACACACATGACCAATGCATTTTACAACGAGTTCAAGCCGAAGGAATGGGACGAGACACGAGTCCTTTACTTTTACTCCCATGGCCCCGGCTTACTCCACAGTAAGAGGCCCGTCGCTAAGCTCGAAGACGTTAAGGGTCTCAAGATCCGGTCTCAGGGTGTCGCAGCAAACATCGTCCAGGCTCTTGGCGGCGCACCCGTCGGCATGCCGATGGGCGAGGCTTACGATGCACTCTCGAAGGGTGTCGCCGATGCAATCCTTTGCCCATTCGAGGCGATGAAAGGCTGGAAGCTGGCTGAAGTGGTCAGCAGCCACACTCTGGATTACGGTGCGGCTTATACCTCTGCGCACTTTGTGGTCATGAACAAGGCAAAGTGGAACTCCATCTCACCCGCCGATCAGAAGGTGATCGAAAAGGTCAACGACGAGTGGATCGAGAAAGAGGGTAAGGCCTGGGATGAGATCGACAAAGAGGCTATCGAGGTGGTGCAGGTAAGGGGCAGCAAAATCATAGCCCTCTCAAAGGAGGAAGACGCACGCTGGGCCGCTCAGGTAAGGCCCCTCCTCGACGAGTACGCGAAGGGCGTGAAGGCGAAGGGATTCCCCGGGGACGAGGTTCTCAAGTTCTGTCTTGACTACCTTAAATCACATTAAGCGATAGATGAAGCGATGATCCCTTCTTCGCTTCATCGCATTACGTCTCTCGCAGTTTTTGGAGGAGCTGTTCGACTTTTGTATTTCTTGGATTCATAGAAAGTACAAACTGAAGGCGTCGAGCGATCGGTTCTTTCTTGTAGGCCGCGGGGTTTGCAGCGTACTGATAATATGCCAGCCTCGCAAGATTAAAATGGGCGTCCTCGTGAAATGAATTTATCGAAATCGACTTCTCGTAGGCTGCCACGGCGTCGTTAAAGCGTCCCAATTCTTCGTAGATCGCGCCTAAATTGTTGTACGCGTCAGCATTGTCTCCTGCCACTTCCAGAACACGCTGGAAACATTCAATCGCTTTTCGGTACTGACCTTGTTTCGTGTGAAGGTTCCCGAGATTGAGGAGTGACTTCACGTGGGTGGGGTCCAATTTGACCACCTTCTGGTACACCTCCGCGGCCTCGTCAAACATGTCGTGCCGATCGTAGAGCAAGGCAAGGCAGAAGTGGGGTGAAACAGCATTGGGATCGGCTTCGGTGGCTTTCCGATAACCCTCCAGGGCTCCCTGGTAGTCTCCCTGCAAATCCGCAATTTGTGCCAGGTTAATAAGACCTTCGACATCGCCCGGCTTTACCTCCAGCGCCTTTTCATACATCTGCTTTGCAGCACCGAGGCGTTCCATTTTTTCGTATACGTAGCCGAGGTTATTGTAGGCCTCGGGATTCTCGCTTTCCAGTTCTACCACCTTGCTGAGGCATTTCAAGGCCTCTTCGTACTGCTCTCTCTCGAGGTAGATGAACCCGAGGTTCACGTAAGCGTCGGTGAGGTTCTCGTCAAGCTGTATGCTCTGGTTGTAAGCTTCAATAGCTTTGTCCGACGCTTCCTTGGTGCCGTCATATGTGCGACCCTCCTCGAACCATTGCCGGGCTGTCTTCTTTTGCTGCACGGGCTGTTTTGCAGAAGGCTTCTCGACGGAAGCAGACTCGACAGTCTGTTTCCTCCTTTTTACCAGGGAAATTTTTTCCATGACTCCTGCCCTATCATAAGGACTTGTCGCCAGCCAGCCCAGTTCGGGTCGATGCGGCGTTGGGCTATAACAATTATCGGTTGAAGCGGGTTTTTAGCTAAGGATACGTAATCAATCCGTCTTTCACTTTCGCCCCGGCCGTAAGAACGTGAGCAATGCTCTCTCCCGGACCAAGTATATGGGTCACTCTAGCGGCACGCACGACAAGCGCATCTGAGATCAGAGAACGATGGCACCGCCATGGAACGGCCTCCGCGCACATCAGGGCCACCCTTCTCTCTTTTGTCAGGCTGAGGAGAGCTTCAAGACTCTGCTGAAACTGAGCGGTCTGCATGTAGTCAGCGTAGCCGCGAAAACCTGCGTTTCTCCATCCTGTATTCGGAGAATCGGCTCTCGGCTTCCGGAATCCCCCGAGCCCCGCCATATGCGAGTAACCTATGTCTGCTCCAGACAGGCTCTCGGGTAACGTATCCCGGTTGAATTGCGGGTTATGTCGAGAGCGAGGGATGCTCCGTACATCGACTATCCACTCAGCACCATTTTCTTTCAGGAGGCTGATGAATACCTCCAAGGCGCGTGTCGAATGACCTACGGTCAGTATCTCCGGATACATTAGAGAAGTCGGCCAGTTAGGAGAGTTTTCCACAATTTCTGTGGAAAACTTGTACAAAATTTGTCGAAAGATACCGATAACATGTTAATATCAGGAGACTTTCTTCGGTTTGCCCTGTGATGTGGCAATCTTAAAAACCTAGTGGTTTCAACGAGTATCCGGGAAACCAGATATTCCGATATGGTCGATTGTCAAAAAAAGAGCAACTAACGATTCCCTTTATTTTCAAGTTGTTACGAATACGCATTTTTGACCTGCCCAGTTGCGCGGAAAATGGGCTTTCAGAGGGCGCCTCTCGCAGTTCCCCTAAAAGGCTTAGTAAGAGTAGGTCATGTAAGCCTTTGAAGAAAACGGTGGGCCTGAAGGGCCGCCTTTGCTCCCTCGCCGGCGGCCACAACAATCTGTTTCTCGGGAACATTCGTGACGTCGCCGGCTGCGAACAGGCCCGGAACTGCGGTCTCACCGGCACAACTAACCTCTATCTCGCCAGGCCCGTTCAGCTTGACCAGTTCCTTTACAAAATCTGAATTCGGGACCAGCCCGATCTCAACAAAGACCCCCCTGACTTCCAAAATCCTCTCTTCGCCAGACTTGAGGTCTTTGATGCGGATACCTGACACCGAGGGGTCTCCCAGTACCTCTTGTGTTACATGTTCCGCGTAAACAGTGAGCGTCGGGTTTTCCTTGAACCTCTCGACGAGCAGCTGATCGCAGGTCAACGGTGTTAAGGAGACCATGTACACATGCGCCGCAATCTTCAGCATATCCAAGACCGCTTCCGCGGCTGAATTACCACCCCCGATCACTGCCACCTTTAGTCCCTCGTACAAGGGGCCGTCGCAGGTAGCACAATACGTCACACCGCGCCCCCGCAAGCGTTCTTCCCCAGGGACGCCGAGCGACCGGGGCCGTTTGCCACTGGCTATAATCGCCGCCTTTGCCCGGTAAGTCCAGCCACTCGCGGTAAGCACTTCGAAACCACCATCCACCTTGGTCAGGCCGACCACGTCCTCTTCTATCTTCACGTCGATGGGAAATTGGCGTACCTGTTGCTCGAACTTTTCAACGAGTTCCGGCCCTTCGATGAACTGGTACCCCATGTAATTTTCTATGTCGTTTGTCCAGAGCGTTTGGCCGCCAACGTCCTTGCTGACGAGGAGCGTGCTGAGCTTCTTCCGCGCGCAGTAGACCGCTGCTGTCATGCCGGCAGGACCGGCGCCAATGATGACCACATCATGCATGTGAGACTCCGCAAGCCTAAGGGACTAGAGCCCTAGAGCTTCCTTCAACTGGCTCTCAACGTAGCCCACTATGATTGTTCCATCGATGTCAAAAACGGGAACCACTATCTGGCCTGCTTTTCGTGCCATCTCTTCCCGGGCTGCTTTGTCTGCCGCAACGTCTATATCTTGAAAGGAGATACCATTCTCCTCGAGGAACTTTTTCGCCCTCTTGCAGTGCGGTCAGGTAGGCGTTGAGTAAACCAGAACCTTTTTGTCGCTATCCATTTGTCACCCCCTATAGTCTTCTACTTCGCATCTTTTTTAGTATTGGGCCTTGTTCTGTCATTGTCAACAGTTCAAGAGCCTGAGGCGCATGCCTGGCCGGTGATTTCTGTTACGTGATCTGCCGCACCACGGCAAGGGCTGTCCTGAGCCCTCCCTCAATGAATCCTTGAAAATCGGAATAGGCCTCGCCGCAGATATGAAGGCCGTTATGCGTGTGACCGGCCCGGGAAAGCGGAAACGCCGACAGCCTTTTCATTGCCTCGTAAATCTGCACCCTGGGTTTCCAAAGATGAACACCCGCTTCAAAGGGCTCACGGCTGAAGTCGCGGATACCAAAACAGGTGAGCGTGTCGGCACGGGCTTCACGTTCGCATCGGTCGGCAACATGGGGAGCCAGGCTCAGATATTTCACATAATACTCGCGCAATCGCTTATCCTTGTTCAGCTCCACCTGCGCGTGCGGATCCTCTGCGACAAAGGATTGCCAGTAGTGCTTGGACGGACTATCTCCATAAACCATGACCATGCCTCGTTTCTCGGCTCCTTCTTCTCGATAGTAATAATGAAGTTCCCGGGCAGGCACGCATGAGGCCCCGGTTTGAGGCAATGTATGTTGGTTCCACCACGGTTCTTTCGTGACAAAGAAACATTTAAAAAGCGGAATGGGAATGACCGAATCGACCAGACGGACGATAGTCTCGGGGAAGAACGACTCGAGTTTTCTCAACGGGCTCCGAGGAAGGGCAAGCACGACATGCCGTGCAAACACCGTGACGCTGCGTCCCCCTGGCGCAGACAAGGCAAGGCGCAGGTGGTCTCCCTCGTGCTCTTCAATCGCCACCAGTTTATGGTTCCTGTAGAGAGGAATCGGTTCAGGCTGAAGAGACAAGAGCCTCTCTGCCAGCTTTGTGATCAAAGCCTCGGCGCCCTCTTTGATTCCCGCCATAGTCTCATGGGGATGGAGACCTCGTAACCAAAAGATGATACACTCGGCCGCGCTCGGATTCTGATGGATCGAATGGTAGAAGGTCCCGTAATTGATAATCTTGGTCAGCGCCCGATGGCTTAAGACAGCACTCAGGACATTCCAGAAGCCGGCGTTGTGCAACGGTTCACCACGAAAGGCTGCCGCAGTTCTGAGTTCATGATAGAAGCTTTCGCCCAGTCCCGCCCACCATTCCCAGTGGCGAGGATCCCTGGGGTTGTTGAGGTCGCCACCACTGGCCTGCAGCACCCGCAGGATCCCGAGGGAAAGCAGCTCCAGGGCGTTGAGCTGAATTCCGGAATCACCTCCCCGAGACCATAGATCATCCTCCCCAAGACTGTACAGCGACTCCGGATCGGTTGCTGCCATGTAGGGAGAAAAATGGCTTGTTTCGAGGCCTAACTCATGAATCAGATCCATGAGAAGCGGCTGCGCTCTTTTCTCAAATCGCATGGGCCCGTATTCTGCTAAAAAGCCGTCCATCTCGACCGTTTCAATCCGGCCCCCGAGGCGGTTTGAGGCCTCGAACAGCGCCATTCTGTGGCCAGGGCCCTTCTGTTTCCGCAGCTGTAAGCACGTGTAGAGACCCGTAATGCCGCCTCCGATAACTGCTGTATCAACCTTAAGCGGGATTTCTTTCATGCCGGCTCCTCTAACACCCATATCTCGTATCCATCGAGGAGGCGAACTCGTTACAGCCACCTCTTCCTCAAACATAGGTTGAACTCAAGCTGTCTGTCAAGCCTTGCTGATCACACTGTCGCCTACGACTGAAAAGTGAACTCTTGCTTGACCCTAAGCAGCACCGGTGCACCTTTCCTGAGCGAAGCATTGCGGATGCCTCTCGGGTACCCGCCTTGGTCGGAGGGAGCGGTGCGCCGTGTGAGGCGCATGCCGAGGATTGTTTGAGCGGTAAGCCTGCTGTCGACAGCAGGCGTGCGCGAGTTCCGCAGGCAAGCGGAAGGAGACCATAGAGCGGGTGTGAGGCGGAGCACCAGCGAGCGAAGGAAACGGTGAAGCGCGTGCTGTCACAGGTTCTTGGTAGGAGTTCACTTTTGAATCGTACGACAGTTCACTTTTGAAAAATTGCTAACAGCCTTGCTGATCACCCGCTGGAAAAACCACCTATGAACTCTTTGCTATGGATTCTATGGAGCCATATTGCTATAATCCAGAAGCCTTTAGATATCAAGGAGTGACGCTATGATCGTCGTGAATGTAGAAAGCCCGGAAGCTGAAAGAACAACCTATGTGGCGCATCGCGGAGGCATCGCCCGCATGCTCCTTACGTCTCACTTTATGAAGGCGATGGAATTTTTCGCCTGGGCGGTTGTGCCACCGGGCAACACCATGGAAGAGCATGTCGACGAAGTTGAGGAGATCTACTTCATGCTCGCAGGCGAAGGTCTCATGAAAGTGGGTGATGAAGAAAGAGCCGTGAAAATGTGGGACGCCATATGGCTTCCTGCGGGCGTGTCCCATGCCTTTACCAATACGGGTAAGGAAAGCGCCTTTATAGCCGTCGTTGCCGCCTATCCGCGATAAGCCGCCAAATCAACATGCCGGCCGTAACCGGGCAAGGAGTTGAGCCGCTTCCAGGGACCCAGTTGCGCATTCAGGAGATTTCCATTACATTATTGCGTGTCTCTCCAGCTTATACTTTTGGATCTTGACGGCACGCTCGTCGACTCTGCTGCGGACATCGCCAATGCCTTCAACTATGCAATAGGCCTGCATGGGGTTCCGCCTGTCTCCCGCCCCGAGATCGAGGCTATGCTGGGCGAAGGCATGGTACTCATCATGAAAAAGTTTGACGAGTGGAAAGAGCTAGGTGTCGACCCCGCCACCATTCGCAAACATTTCAGGGAGTACTACCTGGAGCATATAGCCGTCTATTCCGCGCCATATCCCGGGGTGGAAGACACCCTTCAAAGACTGAAAGACTTTAAGAAAGCGGTCGTGTCGAACAAGCTTGAAGTCTTCACTATGAAGACACTCAAACAGCTCAGGCTGCTGCACTACTTTGATCTTGTGGTCGGTGGAGATTCAGGCCCTGAAAAAAAACCGAGTCCGCAGGCGATACTGTCCGTGATTTCCAAACTTGGTGTTCCAGCTGATGAGACCTTAATGGTGGGCGACACCGCTTACGATATCGAGGCAGGACGGGGTGCGGGCGTGAAGACCGTGGCGGCCACGTACGGCTACGGTTCGCCAGGCTTCGCAGATAAAGCTGACTTCACGATGGACACCTTCCCGGAACTAATCGATATAGTGACGAGCCTCTGGTGAAAACCGGAAAGGCCGGGTCACGGGGCAAGGGTCACGGGTCATGAAAACAGCTCAACTCTTCAACCGAGGGCAGAAGGTCGCGGCCCGACGCACGGCAGGCAGGTAACCAGCAGAACTCTGTTTCGGTCAACCGCGAATGCCAAGGTAACGCCGCGGATTAGTCGTGGATGCGTTGGCGATGATCGTCTCGTCGAAGCCTATGGCCGCGAGGCGCTGACAACCGTCAGGTAAGGCCAAGCTACCGCCCTGCAATGTTCCGCAGGCACTGGCGATGCCCTTATCGCTTGCTGCGGTTTTTGTTTCCTTTACTGAATCGGAAATAAGAATGATCCTTTCAGGCTCCTTTGTCTTAAAAATAAGCTCGATTGTTTTCGGGTGAAGGTGGAAAGGATCGGCTATTACCTCCACATAAACCTCTTTGTTCAACAGTCCGAAACCTGCAAGCCCCGGTTCTCTGTGGTGAAAACCGCGCATGGCGTTAAATAGGTGTGTGATGGCGCGCGCACCTGCTCGGAACCCCGCTTCTGCTTCAGCGTACGTCGCATCCGAATGGCCCATGCTGACCACGATACTTTTCTCGACCGCTTTCTTGATGACGCTCACAACCCCTTCCCTCTCCGGGGCAACCGTGATCACCTTAACGATTGGCCCAAACCCTTCCAAGAGCTCATCAAGGATGCTCTCTCGTGGGCTGACGAACGATGCAGGATCGAGCGCACCACATTGCAAAGGATTGAGAAATGGTCCCTCAAGGTGAATGCCGAGAATGCGGGCTGCCCTCGGCTCGTGACGGGTGACCGGTGACGGGTGACCGGCTGAGCCAGTGGATTCTGAATTCGGTCGTCGGTCCTCGGTCCCCGGTCGTACAATAAGTCGACTTTGACCCTGCCTCTCTATCGCTCTGCTCACCACTTCCATGTGTTGTCGCATAACATCAATAGGTCCGGAATATATGGAAAGCACTATCCCTGCAACACCGCATGAGCCGTGGATTTCAGCGATACGGAGGATATCATCGACAGAGTTGCTCCTTGTATCGAACCCCCCAATACCGTGAGTGTGGATATCAATGGTTCGGTGCATTATCTCTTTTTCTCACAATTATCCTGCCGGTGCAACAAAATACATTCAGCATCGAGAAGCGCACCAGGCATGTTATACTATAAGCTCATTCCGGGCACGCAATGCGTTCGCGTACAGAGAGAGAAAATATCCTGCTTGGCCGATGGACCGAGCAAAACTTGGACGAGGTGCTCAGGAGTGCCAGCGCGATCAAACAGACAGGCCGGCGCATCGAGTTTCTTTCGAGGCAATTCCTCGGGACCCCATATGAAGAATCAACCTTGATCGGCGGTCCGGATACACCCGAGGCATTCACCATAAATCTGGAGGGCGTAGACTGTTTCACCCTTCTCGACCACGTTGAGGCAATGCGTCTTTCCAGGTCATTTTCCGAGTTCAAGAAAACATTGAAAAGGGTCAGGTACCGCTCAGGCAAGGTGGCCTACACGTACAGACGTCATTTCTTCACAGACTGGATAGACAAAGACTCCTTGATCAAAGATGTCACTGCAGAGGTCGGAGGCAAAAACTTTAGAACGGTGCACAAGAGAATCAACGACCGGGGAGATGGATCATGCCTTCTTACCGGGATAAGTCCAGCGGAACGGGACGTCAGTTACATTCCGAGCAAAGCGATCGACGGTAACGTCATTCGGCGCCTCAAAACGGGCGACTACATCGGCATATACTCGGGGACGAGAGGACTTGACGTGTCGCACGTCGGGATTGTGGTCAAAGGAATGGGAACAACGCACTTCCGCCATGCGTCTTCTCTTCAATCCCAGAGAAGAGTAGTCGATCAGGATTTCAGAGCGTATGTAGCCGGTAAACCAGGCATTGTTGTGCTCAGACCAGTGAGACCGGTGACCTAGGTCTGCGCCGAACATTTTAGCCTGTTCGGTTTGTCGTGCTCACTCTGTCCTCTTCTATTTGTGACCCTTTCAGGTTCTGTCCTTGCGGGTGGTGCCGACTATATGCCAAGTTTGTTGAGCAACGCACGTCTTAGAGACTCCCGCTTGCCTTGAAGCGAGGCTCACGAGTGATTAACTTAGAGCAGTAAGGAGAAACAGCAAGTGCGCTACAAAGGAGGATGTCTTATGGGTGCGAAACGATTGCATGTGGGTTTATTCGGGGCTTTTTTTCTGCTGGTCATGGGAATGTTTGCCGAAAGCGATGCGCAGGTCAGTGTAGATATCCGCATAGGTCCGCCGCCCGTGTATCGGATCGCGGCTCCTCCTCCGGTCGTTGTCATACCAGGAACCTACGTCTACGTGGTTCCGGGTATTGCCGTGGATATTTTCTTCTATCAGGGCTCCTGGTACCGTCTCCATGAAGGTCATTGGTTCAGGGCTCAATCGTATAATGGTCCATGGGGATATCTTCCTCCCGAAAGGCTCCCTCGGCCGCTTTTGCAGCTGCCACCCGACTATCGCAACGTCCCCCCGGGATACCGGAGGGTACCCTATGGGGAGCTGAAGAAAAACTGGGCAGGATGGGACCGCAATCGATACTGGGATAGAGACAAAGCGTGGCACGAAGGCTGGCATGCGAGACCCGAAGAACGGGGCAGGGAAGAAAGAGGTGTGACACACGAGCAAGAGAGACGGGAAGGTCCTGAAGGAAGAGGCGGCGAGGAACGGGGCAGAGGACACGAAGAATACGAGAGGCATTGACGCGGCAGGGACCGGTGCCCATATGCTCTAACCCATGAACAGTCCCGGGACAAACGCAGCGCGCCAAACGGCACGAGGCTGACTGCCTTGCGGTGGCGGGCAAAATAAGGAGGATTGAGATGGAACGTGAAGGATCGAGTGGAGTGGGTTCGGTGGTATCTTCGTTCTTTCTGGGCGGATTGATTGGTGCTGGCATCGCGCTGCTGGTTGCTCCAATGACCGGCAGTGAAACCCGGGAGCAGATCAGGGGCCTTGCAGGGGATGCAAGGAAGAAGGCCGACGATTATTACGAGCAGATCAAAGAGGCGGTCACCTCAACGCTGGAAAACGGGAAAGGTCTCGTAGAGGAGAAAAAACGGCTTATCACAAACGCGGTCCAGGCCGGTATAGAAGCGTACGAAAAGAAGAAACAGGAGATGGCAGGGAGCTGAACCTAATCGGGTCGCATCTTTGTTGCCGTCGCGTAGCGGAGGGATGGTAGCCAGACTCTCCACGCTGGTATTGGAATGTACGCACGATACCGATCTTTTCCTGGTGAGGATCGGCTACCATTTCTGAAGTGATGCAATAAGGGTACGAGCACGCCCACAATTAATTCGAAATATCCTTCCTGAGCCAGTAGAGGAGCGCGAGGCCAGGCAGCGCCGTCAATGCGGTGAGTAAGAAAAAGTTTGCCCACCCCAGCGATTCAACCATGTAGCCCGAGGTCGGCGAAATGAGGACTCGTCCAAGCACCGCGAGCGATGAGAGTAAAGCAAATTGCGTTGCGCTATATCGATGATTGCAGAGACCCATGAGAAAGGCCACAAAGGCCGAGGTCCCCATGCCTCCGGCAAAATTTTCAAAAGCCACGGCAAAAATCATCACCGGGTAGCTCTTTCCCACCCAGGCCAGCACCATGAACGAAAGGTTGGAAACCGCCTGAAGAATACCGAAGTAGAGAAGTGATCTGAAGAGCCCAAGCCGCACCATGAGCGATCCACCGATAGTTGCACCGACAATCACGGATATGAGCCCCAAGCCTTTGTTTACCGTGCCGACATCAGTGGGTGAAAACCCGGCACCCCTGATCAGAAACGCCGTTGTCAGGGAACCGGCGTAGGCATCTCCTAATTTGTAAAGCACGATGAAAAAAAGGATGGAGAGCGCGCCGTGACGTGAGAAAAAGTCTTTGAGCGGCCCCCACACGGCCTCTCGCAAAGTTTTCGGTGGCTTTGCCTGGATGTCAGGCTCCGGGCCGAAAAGCGCGCCGATTATACCGATGACCATTACAAAGGCCATCAACAGGTAGGTGTTTCGCCAACCGATGCGATCAGACAGGATGAGAGCCCCTGCCCCGGAGACAAGCATGGCGATCCGGTAGCCCGTGACATAGACCGCTGTTCCCGCGCCCCGCTCTGCTTCCTGGAGCAGATCCGTGCGATACGCATCAATCACAATGTCCTGAGACGCGGATGCGAACGCTACAAAAAACGCCAGGAGTGCTACAACCCCCAATGCATGCCGGGGAGAACCGAATGCCATGGCAAAAATAGCTAAGAAAAGAACAACCTGCGTAGAGATCATCCACCCTCGGCGTCTACCGAGCCACGGAGGCACATAGCGATCCATCAATGGGGACCAGAGGAACTTAAGCGTGTACGGAAGAGCTACGAGAGAGAAGACGCCGATAGTGCGGAGGTCTACGCCAACCATCGTCATCCATGCTTGCAGCGTGCCGCCTGTAAGGGCCAGGGGCAAGCCCGAGGAAAATCCGAGAATCAGCATCATACCGATGCGTCGGCTTCGGTAGACTTCAAGATAAGGACGGAGATTAATAGTCATTACCCATTTCTCGCTTGCCTTGAGCCTGGCTTTCAAAGGACATGACGCAGTTTAGCAGATTATAATTTAGTGACTCAACTGTTTCTCCAAAAGCTACACCGCTATAACTATACATCATAAGTTTTTCTTATATCATATAAAAATAATTTAGTTGACATATTTACCACGCAGGATACAATTGCAAGTAATGTTCCTATCTTTGCATAGGTTCCAGCCCGACCAAGTCCAACAATGCGGAAAACTGCTTTCGGGCAGAGTGGAAAAGAGCTCCCGGCGAAGCAAAACAAGATGGGATAGTGTCAAGAGTTTTATGATGAGGGAAGGAGGTTTGTATGCCTGTTCTGTTTACCATGGCTTGGGATATCATCCAGGGGAAAGAAGATGAATACGCTGATTTTATCGGCGGGACGTTTCTGCCGGAGACGACTGCCTTGGGGCTTACCCACGTCGGCGGCTATTACGTTGAGGTCGGTTTTGGCCCAAGAGTGATCGGAGTCAGCTTGGCAAACGATCTGGAGCTGCTCTCTCGCGTTATCGCCACTGACCGGTTCAAACAGCTCTCCCTCAGGCTTAAATCGACCATTTACAATTACAGGACTGCTGTCCTCGAGCCGACCGGCAGGGTGAAGCGGGGTACATACACAATTCAGAAGGGTGTATGGAAATTGAATCAGTACTACGACTTGAAGCCGGGCGTGAAAAAAGAGTATGCGGACTTTATTGTCAAAGAATACCTTCCTACCATAGAAACAATTGACTATATGGAAGTGACAGGGGGTTGGAACGTCGTCCTGGGGGGCATAAGTGAAATCATCAGCGAGTTCACTTTCAAGGATCCAGTTGACATTGGTCGCCTCCTGAATAACGAGGAGTTCAGAAAACTCAACCTGAAGCTGAAGGGCACCTATGTCATGAACTATGCGAGCCGCATACTGCGCTGTACCGAACGATTCGATGAACCGAAATGGTTCAGGCTCTAAATAGCTTCACAAAAAAAGGGGAGGAGGAATTTATGGCAAAAACGTTTATGGATCCACACGATGTTCCCAAAATTCCCGGTACTGAAGGTTGGGAAAAACTCTACCCGTATCAGTATATCTTTTCCAAGGAGGACCCGGAAAGGGCGAAATTTGAGAGCAGCCAGATATGGTTCTATGATGGCCTGCACTATCCTGAGCCTCACTATCCTTTCGATCTCATATGGGATGAAGCTTGGTCTTTGGCGCTGTCGCAGTACAACACCCGTCACTACATTATTCCGCCTGCCCTCGGTATCGATCACAGGATCGTGAACGGGTATGTTTACATCAGCCCGGTGGGCGTTCCGGACCCGGAGGAAGTGGGGCGGCGGGTACCGCTCTTCATGGAGCGTGCCGGGTACTATTTCCAGAACTGGGACCGGCTCTACGAAAACTGGAAGAAGAAGATGACCGCCACCATCAACAAACTCGAAGCGATGACTTTCACCGATTTGCCCGAGATGGAGGATATAAGCGTCATCAAAGAAGGAATCGGAAAGGGGAGCGGCTATGAGCTCTTGAGAAAGTATGATGAACTCATCGATCTGGGTCTCTTGTGCTGGCAGTACCATTTTGAATTCCTCAACCTGTGCTACGCTGCCCAGGTGACCTTCTTCGGCACGGCCAATCAGATTTTCCCGGATGTGCCGATATCTACCCTCGTCAAGATGTCGGCGGGCTTTGACCCGATCCTTTTCAAACCTGACGCGGAGCTGATCAGGCTTGCGAAACTCGCCATCGAGGTCGGTGTTGAGGATATCGTTTTAAAACCCTTGAAGGCCGATGAATTGATGAGGGAACTGGCAAAGCATCCGGTGGGAAAAGAGTGGCTCAAGGAACTGGAGAAGGCGCGATACCCCTGGTTCCATATCTCCACGGGAACCGGCTGGTACCACACTCATATCAGTTGGAACGACAATCTTGACGTGCCTTTCGACAACATCAGGACGAACATCAAGGCCCTCAAAGCTGGCAAGGAGTTGGGGAGACCTACCGCGAAGCTCCTGAAGGAGCGGGACAGGATTGCCGACGAGTACAGGAAACTGATCAAGACCGACGCAGACAGGGAGGCCTTCGATCAGGGTCTGGCGGTGGCACGGCTGGTGCTTCCTCACGCTGAGGACCACAACTTCTACGTTGAACACTGGTTCCACAGCTTGTTCTGGGCAAAGGTCCGCCAGGTGGGCCAGATCCTGCAGAACGCGGGATTCATTGAAAATGCCGATGAGGACATATGGTTTCTGAAGCGTGACGAGATCAAGCAGGCGCTCTGGGACCATGTCACCGCCTGGGCAACAGGCGTCAGGGCCAGAGGACCTTCTTACTGGCCGAAAGAGATTGCCTGGAGAAAAGGTGTTTATGAGAAGTTCAAACAGTGGACGCCACCTCCTGCCCTCGGTGTACCGCCTGATGTCGTCACAGAGCCCTTCACGATCGTACTCTGGGGCGTCACCAACGAATCGCTGCAGAAATGGCTGGCCGGTCCCGCAGAAGGAGAGGTACAGAATGAAATTAGAGGCTCGGCGGGCTCTTCCGGTGTCGTTGAAGGCAGGGCGAGGGTTCTGAAGACCGTAGACCAGCTTGCAGACCTCAAGGAAGGTGAGATACTGGTGGCAACTACCACTTCGCCAAGCTGGGCGCCTGCCTTCGTGAAGATTGCGGGGGCCGTCACTGACGTGGGCGGTCCGATGTGTCATGCAGCCATCGTCTGCAGGGAATACGGATTGCCGACGGTTGTGGGAACAGGCAAAGGCACCCAGCTCATCAAGACCGGTGACCTGCTCCGGATCAATGGCGACACCGGATTGGTGCAGATACTCGAAAGAAAGAAGTGAGCCGGCTGAGGAACAGGTTCACGTTGAGGTTGAGAGACCAGGTCGAGGAAGAGACCACAGCGAAGGTTAAGGTTGAGGTTGAGAGAAAAGCCGGTTCCGCCTGGTGGAGGCTAAACGCATGACAGAGAAAGAGAAAATATTCACTCTGTGGTACGACGAGATGGACGGCAGCGACTTCCCTTTAGTCGGAAAAAAGAATGCCAACCTCGGGGAAATGATCAAAGCGGGGATACCGGTTTCTCCAGGATTCTCCATCACCATTTACGCGAATGAGAAATTCCTGGTCGATACCGGGATAAAGGCAGAGCTGGAGAAGCAATTGACCGAGCTGGGGCAGGTAACGTACGAAAGCGCAAAGCAGGCAAGTGAGATGGCCATTCGCCTTATCGAGAACGCGAAGGTACCTGCCGACATCGAAGCGGATATCCTGGCCAATTACAGGAAGCTCTGCGAAAGGACCAAGACCGGAGTCTGCCCGGTAGCGGTTCGCTCCAGTGGCGCTGTGTCCATGCCCGGTCAGATGGAGACCTACCTCAACATCCGCGGTGAAAAGGACTTGATTGATTATGTCAAGAGATGCTGGGCCAGTGCGTACAACACTGAGGCAATCATGTACCGTATGAACAAGGGAATACCGTTCCTCTTTAACATAGGGGTCGGCATTCCTAAGATGGTCAATTCCAGGGTGTCGGGGATTATCTTCACCATCAATCCTGTCAACGGTGATCCTTCAAAGATCTCCATAGATGCGAGTTGCGGGCTTGGAGAGGCCGTAGTCAGTGGTATGGTCACGCCCGACACCTATCTTGTCGACAAAGTAACCCTCGATATTATCAAGACAACCATCGGGAGCAAGGAGACCCAGTGCGTTTACAGGGAGAACGGGAGCGACATCCTCCAGACAGAAGTGCCCGCCGAGATGAGATGCGTTCCATGCCTTACGCAGCAGGAGCTGAAAGAGCTTGCCCGCGTGGGAAAATTGATCGAGAGCTATTACGGAAAACCTTACGATATCGAATTCGGGATCGATGCTGATTTTAATTTTCCCGATAATGTCATCATCCTCCAGGTGAGACCCGAATCAGTCTGGAGTAAAAAGGAGGCTGCGCCGAAAACCGACCAGAAAAAGGACGCCTTGGATCGCATCGTGAGCCAATTGCTGGCTGGAGTGAGAATAAAATAGGGTTCAGGGGTCCGAGGCTTCAAGGGCCCAAAGCACGCAACAGATTCGAGGGTGGGTGACGGGGTGCGGAGATATTGTAAAGGACCGGGGACATGCGACAAAGTGGGGAGCGCTAACCCGTCGGGTATTGCATGAGACATCGAAAGTAGTAAAAAAAGGGGGGAGTTATGGGAAACGAAAAGCAGGCAAAGATTGGCATCGGTCCGGAGGGGAGGGCAGGCGGTCTCATTCAATTCCTTGCCATGGCGATCCTCGGAGTTCTCTGTTTTGTATATGCGGTACCGCCGGCATTGCTTGTATTGAAGCTACTACCTGCGATTCTTATCATGCTCATTGCAGAGGGGCACCTGGTGCTCATAGGGGATTGCTTTCCGTGTGCACCTCCTGCGGGTAACTGGACGCCTGCGAAGTCACGGGTCGCGGTAGGAATTAAGATGACCATACTGTGGGCCGTATTCACTTTTCTAATCCTGCTCTTCATGCGATTCGTCTATCCGCAATGGCCAATCGGACCTCTTTATCTCTGGTTTGGCGCAATAGGGTTCTGGTGTACGCTCCTCTACGGCAAGAACTGGAATACCTGGCCCTTCAAGGGGCGGCTCCACCCTTGGGGCACTATGGCGGCAGGGTTCGTCGTTGTTATGGTTGTTACCATCCTCGTCTGGAATCTCCTGACGAACCTTGATGGAACGCCGGTCGCCAATACGCCGATGGACCATAAAGGTCCTCTCAACGTGAACTGGCTCACAGGATACATCGTATGGGCAATCGCCTGGTTCTTCGTATTCTGCCCCGTCTTCGTAACCCAGGGCTGGCCCTTTACCAAATGGGGTCATCCCGGAGCAGCCATAGGTCAGACCATCCTCTCGCACATTCTAGCTCTCATATGCTGGAGCGGGAGTCTGGCAATCGGTGTCGGTCCCACATTCTCTTTCGGGGCTGTAGCTTCTTCCATTGTCACCTGGTCACTCCTTTACTCCTGGCATTTCCAGTTCTGGGGGATCACAAAACTTACAGGTGCGACAAGGGCCATCGCGGCCATTATAGTTGTGTTTGTGATCAGCGCTGTCTGGATCGCCATCTGCAACGTAATATTGGGTCCCGCTGCCGATGCCGTCGCAGCCGCTAAGCTTCCTGCTGACATAAACATCCTTATCATCTATCTCAATCTCTGCATTCTGGCGCCCGCTTTTATCGCCCACAATGCCTTTTGGCTGAGGTGGCCATTGACGTTACCCAATCCGCCGGGAACCCCGCCACCGGACCAAAGCGTGTAGAGAGGCAAAAAGACGGATCTGCGCGGGAAAACTGAAGGAGACCAGCTGCCATGAGTTCGAGAAAACGGCTCCTCGTCATCGCTACGCTGGATACAAAAGCGCGAGAGGCCGCCTATATCAGGGAGTGCGCCGAAGAGCGAGGCGCTAAGACCCTGCTCATGGACGTCGGCACCCTTAGTCCGCCCCAGGCCCCTCCTGATCTTACCCGGGACGATCTGACCTATGCAGCCGGGTCTGAGCTCGATACAAACCTGGCAGAGCAGGACAGGTCCACGGCAGTCCGGACGGTGCAGACAGGCGGGGCCATCATGGCGACGCGGCTTCAACAAAGGGGCCAGATCGATGGTGTCATCGGTCTCGGGGGCGGGACAGGCACGGCTATTGTAACCTTCATCATGCGCTCGCTGCCTTTTGGTTTCCCGAAGGTGGTTGTGTCAACGGTTGCATCGCGGGACGTGAGAGAATATGTCGGGACAAAAGATATCGTAATGTTTCACTCCGTAGCAGACCTTCTGGGATTCAATGATTTTATGCGCCACATCCTGGCCCAGGCTGCCTATGCTGTCTGCGGCATGATGGAGAGGGAGAGCATAATTAGAACGGAACGCCCCATGGTTGGGGTGACCGCTTATGGCATCAACTCCAAGTGTGCCATGTTGGCAGAGCCGCTTCTGGACGCCAGAGGTTATGACATGATAGGGTTCCATGCGAACGGTTGCGGCGGGATGGCGATGGAAGAGTTGATCACCGAAGGGCTCATCGCGGGGGTGCTCGACTTCAACCCCCACGAGATAGCCGATGAAATGTTCGGAGGGTACTGCAAAGGCATCGGCCCTGAGCGGCTTGAGACGGCTGGCAAAATGGGCATTCCGCTTGTGTTTGCACCGGGCGGTCTTGACAATGCGGTATTCAGCCCTTACTATCCTATGCCCGATGAGCTCAGGGGAAGAAGAACCCACGGCCATGACACCCGATTCTGCGTGCGCATGGAAGCTGCTGAAATGGAGAAGTTCGCGAAGATCGTGGCGGACAAACTCAACAAAGGCAGGGGGCCCGTACGTGTCCTCATTCCCATGAAAGGATGGTCGGACGCTGACAAAGAAGGCATGGCGCTCTTCGATCCGACTGTCGACCGCGTCTTCACAGAGAAGCTTAAGACCCTCCTTGACCCTCGCGTGCTCGTCGAAGAGCTCGATGTGCACATAAGTGAGCCCGCCTTCGCTGAGAGGGCGGTGGAGATTCTGGATGGCATGATAAAGGCTTCGCACCCGGGGGGCTTGTGACATGGCTGCTGCGCCCGGTACCGGTTTATCATCATCTGTGAGATCTTGCGCGGTATCCGTAAAGCAAGGAAAGTTCAAGATCAATGCCGCCATCCGCGAGATGGGGCCCGACATTCTGGTGGCCATCTGGGGTGGCACTTTCCCTCATATCGGGGCAGTGGGCATGGCCCAGGTACGCCAGAGCCTGAGGGACGCAGAAGAAACGTCAGCGACCAGTTCGGTATTCACCTTTCTCGGCCACAAGGAAGACTTGCTGGCCAAACCGTTCGCTGAGGAACTCACCCGCAAGCTTGCGCGGAATTCGGTGGTCGTCGCAGGTATCCATTGGGACAACTTGACAGACGATGAGATAGAGATGGTTGAGAAGCTCTGCCGCAAGCTTACCGCGAAAATCATCAAAAAATTCACACAGTAGACCTTAGGATTCGGACACCAGACTGAATACAATATCGTGGGGTACTACACTACTGCATTTATAACCGTAATTCCTTAACATGACCAACAAACTTCTGAATCGATGGATCGTAGCGCCGAGCTTTCAGGAAAAGCACTGAAACCTCTAAGAAGAGTGGCTCACGCAACGGGACAAGGGTGATGGACTTATCCTCTTCGCCACCTACTGCGCGCCTGATGAGGACGGAAACACCCTTCCCCTGAGCCACCCACTCCTTGATGAATTCAGTGCTCTTTGCTTCGATGAGCACCGAAGGCGTAATGTCCATCTTCGAAAAGGCCGAAAGCACCACGTCGCGCGTTGCAGAACCCTCTTCCCTGATGATGAACGGGTAAGCTTTAACGTCGGACAAAGAAACCGCCTTCTTTCGCGTCAGAGGATGGTTTTTAGCCGCAATCAGCACAAGCTCTTCCCGCACGGCAGGGAAAGCCTGCATCTTTTTTGAGACGTGCAGGCTGGCCACTATTATGATATCGTTCTGGCCCGAGAGCAGGCTCTTTTCCATTTCGCTGGAAGAACCCACATCCAGTTTTATCTTGATGCCGGGGTATTCCTTTTGAAAACCTCCGAGCACATGAGGCATCATGATTCTCGAATAGGTTGGCACAGTCCCTACTCGAAGCAAAGGACGTATCTCATTGTGGAGTGCATGCAGTGTATCTTCAAGCTCCCGCGCCACCTTCTCGATTTTCTGAGCGTACCTGTAAACCACCTTCCCTTCTTTCGTCAGTTCAAATTTTCCCCTATCCCTCCTAAGCAGGCTCAAGCCGGCCTGGGCCTCCAGCTGCGCAACGTGATTCGAGACACCGGGCTGGGTCATGAAAAGCGCGTCCGCTGCCCTGGAGAAGCTCTTATATTTGACCACCTTGGAAAAAACAATGAGCGAACCTAAAGAATAAGAGAGCATAAGTTTTACTTATAGAGTATAAAAACAAATGAATTGACATGTCAAGCAGACAGCATACAATTGGTGCATACTGAGACTAAAGTGATCAGTAAGTAGTGATCAGTGACAAGTCGCCAATAAGCAGTAAATGACGTGAGTAAGAGGTAAGAGATACTGAAGCGTTACTTTACTGATCAGTGATCACTGATCACTGATTTTAAAGGGGGTGCGTATGGATCTTAGAGACTTCATATCTTTGTGCGAAAAAGAGGGGCAGCTAAAAAGGGTAAGAGCGGAAGTAGACTGGGATCTGGAAATCTCTCATGTCGCAAAGGTCGTTGAAGAGAAGAGCGGCCCGGCACTGTTGTTCGAAAACGTGAAGGGATATAAGAGCCCCGTTCTGACCGGTGCATTCGGCACCACGCAGAGGCTGGCAATGATCCTTGGAAAGAGTCCGAAGCTCTCCATGGTGGAGCTTACCAAGGAGTGGGTCAGTGTCGCGGTCAAGGAAGTGATCCGGGCAAAGGAAGTGAAAGACGGTCCCATTTTCGAGAACGTCGTTGAGGGTGACAAGGTGGACACGTTTGCCTTTCCTTCGCCCAAGTTTTATGAGCTGGATGGAGGGCGCTATTTCGGCACCGCAGTATTCATGGTATTGCAGGACCCTGAGACCGGCAACATAAACCTCGGTACCTACCGCATGGGCATCCTCGACAACAAGACCATAGGCGTCCAGATACTAAAAGGGAAGACAGGCGACAGGATCATGAAGAAATACGCTAAGGCGGGCAAGAAGATGCCTGCCTGCGCGATCATAGGCGGCGATCCGCTGCATATCTTTGCCAGCGCTGCAACGGTCAAAGCAAAGAGCGGATACGATGTGGTAAGCTCTCTGCGCGGCGAACCTGTTGATGTCGTAAAAGGCCAGCTCACAGGGCTTCCTATCCCGGCTGCCGCAGAGATCGTCCTCGAAGGGGAGGTCGATCCTCAACAACTGAGGAACGAGGGGCCCTTCGGCGAGTACACAGGTTACTACACGGAAGAACTCATAAAACCTATCCCCAAGCCCGCCCTTGACGTCAAGCGCGTCTACTTTAGAAACAACCCCATTCTCTGGGAGACAAGCGTTGGCAGGCCTGTGGGCGACCAGCATATGCTCTACGCCTTTACGCGTAACGCCTCCTTATGGACTGACCTGGTCAAGATGGAAATCCCCGGCATCAAGTCGGTCTATACGCTGCCGGAAGGCTCAGGACGTTTCATAGTAGTCGTTTCCGTGCAGCAGATGTATCCCGGCCATGCGGACCAGGTGGGTGCCGCGGTCATCGCAAGCAACACCGGCACGTACGGAATCAAATGCGTCATCATCGTGGATGATGATATCGATGCAGATGATCTTCCGAGAGTATGGTGGGCACTCGGTACGCGCTACAATCCTCTTAGAGGCACTCAGATCATTAACAGGGGCAGGTCAACTCCGCTCGATCCAGCCATTGGAGCTGACGAGAACAAGTTTATCACCTCACGCATCATCCTGGATGCAACCATACCTTTCGAATGGAAAGTTAAGCCCACGGAGATCAAGCTTTCAGAAGGCATGCTTGCCAAGGTCAAAGCCAGATGGTCTGAATATGGAATCGATTGAACGCCGCGAGCCCCATTAACAGATTGAAGGGAGGAATGAGCGATGGCATTGGAAAAAAATATCAATGATGCGAAAGAGCGGGCAAAGAAGATAAAGCTATTTGCCCATGACATCCATGGGGTACTCACGACGAATACCGTCTTCTGCGATGTCGAAGGGAACAGGCGGTACGCTTTCTGGCACATGGACGGGTTTGGAGACCTGTCGATGATGGCGAACGACATAAAGCCCGTCTTTCTCGATAGTACCTCCATCGACGGTGAAGGATTGTATCGGGCAAAGGAATTGAAGCTCGACAAGATGTACTTTGCCGTGACAGACAAAACGGCCAAGCTGGAAGAACTGAAAAAGGAACTGAACCTGACCGATGATCAGATCGGTTACATCGGGTGCGAGCTATCCGACATACCGGTGATGAAGAAGGTTGGGTTTGCGGTGGCTGTGGCCGATGCCATTCCCGAAGTGAAAGAACTGGCTCACCACGTAACGTCTGCGCCTGGTGGCAGGGGTCCCATAAGGGAAATCTGTGAATTCATCCTGCGGTCAATGGGCAAGTGGGATGAGTGGGTGGAGAAAGTAACAAAGATGGGTTACAAATAGGGGGTGAGGACGATGGGTCAGGCAGAAGCAATTGAAAAGGCAAAGAAAGTGAAGTTTGTCATCTTTGATATTCACGGTATCCTTACGGACAACACCCTCTTCTATACACAGGACGGGGTGAAATCGGAAGCATTCTCTCTCCAGGACCGCATCGGTATCAAGGCTCTCATGGATTCAGGCGTGGGGGTCTCTTTCCTGACGAGTAAAGTGTCGAGGGACGTGGAGCAGATGGCCAAGATCTACGGCGTTCCGCCCGATATGCTCTGGGGAAGCTCTGCAAAGATGGCCAGGCTCGATGAATTTGAACAGCAGTCGGGGCTCAAGGACGATGTCATCTGTTATGTGGGTGATGAGATGATCGACCTGGGTATCATGAAGCGCGTCTTCTTTTCGGTGGCGCCGGCGGACGGCTCGCCCGAGGCTCGGGCAATTGCGGATCTCGTGACCAAGGCCGGCGGAGGAAAAGGGGTAGCACGGGAACTCGCTGAATTCATCTTGAAAGTTCAAGGGAAGTGGGACCAGCTTGTGGCGCATTATCAATAGCGATTAATGATGACGTAGGCTCATGCCTCAGAATGCTTACGACCAATCGTGCTATTGCTTACACGTAAGTAGCGGCTCGTATTCAGGATGGAGAGCGAGGCGGCAGCGAGGATTGTTTTCGCCGGGTACCCGTGAGCACCGTCTTTCCAACGGGCACAGACAAGTCCACACGGGTGGCAGGAGGAGAGTGACGCAGCGACAACGAAGCTATGCACCTGAAGACGAACCGATACTAGGAGGTAACGGATGGCTTATAAATACTACAAGGACAACAGGACTTACATTGAAGCGCTCCTGAAAACGGGAGATGCTGTCGTCGTAAACGAGGAGGTGGACTGGGACCTTGAGATGGGCGCCATCGTGCGCAGGATGTGTGAACGCAAATCACCTGCCGCTTACTTCAAAAAAATAAAAGACTATCCTGACTTTGAAGCCTTCGGTGCCCCGATAGCCACGTACCGACGGCTCGCCATCTGTTTCGGCCTGCCTCCCGAGGCGTCGATTCCCGAGATACAAGGAGAATACTTGAAGAGAACGCGTGGAGCGCCGATCGCGCCTCGCATCATCGACAGGAAGGATGCGCCCTGCAAAGAGATTATCCTCACGGGCGATGACGCGAACCTTCTCAATCTTCCGGCGCCCATGGTCCACGACGGTGACGGGGGGCGCTATATCTGTACCTGGCACTTTGTCGTGGCCAAAGATTATGACACGGACTTCGTCAACTGGGGTATGTACCGGCAGATGCTTTTTGATGAGAAAACCATGGTCGGCCCCGTACTCCCCTTCTCCGACATGGGTAAGATGCTTTACGGCAAGTACGCTCCGCGCAACCTTCCCATGCCTTTTGCCACGGTGATAAGTCCTGATCCTCTTTCAGCCATAGCGAGCTCTGCTCCAAGCCCTATCGCGGAGTCCGAGTTTACGGGGCAATTGATGGGTGAGCCGGTTGAGGTCGTGAAATGTGAAACCTGTGACCTGTATGTGCCGGCCCATGCAGAGATTATTATCGAGGGTATAATTGTGCCCAACCTCACCATAGAGGAAGCGCCCTTCGGCGAGTACACGGGTTACAGGACAAGCCCGCGCGATAAACGGACGGTCTACCGTGTCAGGGCCGTAACTATGCGCAAGAAACCGATCATGGCTGTTTCCAACATGGGTGTGCCAACGGACGAAGGACAGTTGCTCCGCTCTTTCTCGATGGCGCTTGAAATGGACCGGATGCTGAGAGACCAGGGACTGCCCATCTCAGGGGTCTATATGCTGCCGGAGTCAACGCATCATCTCGTGGTTGTAGGCGTAAAGCCGATCTACGCGAACATCGCCACCCAGATCAGCCAGCTCGTGTTCGGCAGCAAATTTGGCGCATGGTTTCATATGGTGCTCGTAGTGGATGACAAGACCGATATCTACAATAAGGATGCGATTATTCACGCGCTCTGCACACGCTGCCACCCGGTGAGAGGCATCCGGGTCACAGAGCACGGTTTCGGCACGCCACTCAATCCCTTCTGTAGCCCGGAGGAGCGAAAATTCAGCAGGACCCCCAAGGTTGTTTTCGACTGTCTCTTCCCGCCGGAATGGCCTGCGTCGGACCTGCCCATCCCGGTCTCCTTCAACAGCACTTATCCCAAAGATATACAAGAGCGCGTGCTCAGTAAGTGGCGCACGTACGGCTTCAAAGATTAGGAGGTCTTCATGCCGGTCTGGGACACGTTTATACAGAAAAACTTTGGTGACTTACGAGAGGGTGAGGAGTGGGTGGCTGTAATACGGGACCTCTCTCCGGGCAGAAAGAAGTATCGGTCAACGCACGCGAAGATCAAGATATCTCTTGATCCGGAGAAGTATCCTGAAAGGCTCTGGTTGAGGCTCGGGAGGGGGCAGCTCATAGAGACCCCTTGTTCGATGCAGATACTGGAAATCGTCGATGTTATACCGAAAGGGATGTGAACTATGGACTCTCTGCGCGATTACATTACTTTTGTGAAGAAGCGTGGCCTGCTCCTTGAAATCCAGGATCAGGTCACCCGGGAAGACATTCCCGAATTGATCGAGAGACTCTCCGACACAAAGAAAGTACTGCTCTTCAAGAACCTCAAGGGATACACCTGCTCCCTTGTTGCGAACCTCGTCCCGTCGCACGAGATCTTTCGCCTTCTCTTCGACACGGATAACCCGTATCAGTTCTTTCTTGAAAGCCTCAAAAAAAGGGCCAAAAAGGTGCGGGTCGAAAAAAAACTGGAAACCGTGAGTGTTAAAGGACGAGACCTCCTGGAGCTTCTACCGATACTGAAACACTATGAGAAGGATTCGGCTCCCTTCATAACCACAAGTATTGTCGCGGCCCGTGATCCGGATACGGGCGTTGTGGGCAGAGGCGTCCACAGGATGGAGTACCGGGGCAAGGATCGCATAGGTATAGCGATCATCAATCCGCCGTTGGTCGATATTTACAAGAAGCACAAGGCCAAAGGGGAGCGGATGCCTGTTACCGTGGCGGTGGGCGTCGATCCTATTCTCTTTCTATCGATGGCGCTAAAGGCGCAGCCAGGTACAGATAAGCTTGAAGTGGCCGGCGGCCTAAAAGGAAAAGGTATCAGGGTGATCGAATCTTTCGATTCTCCAATCGACGCGCCGGCAGGTGCGGAGATTTACCTTGAAGGCTATGTCGACCCCACGGATGTGAGACAGGACGGGCCTCTTGGTGAAATCAGCGGCTACTACATGACAAACAAGGAAAGCCCTACCATGGTGGTGAATCGGCTCTCCTACCAGCCGTCGCCGATGTATCATGCTCTCTTGCCGACAAGCCTCGAAGGGGATACGTATCTCACCTTCGTCAGCCGGGCTCACATAGAGGAAACGGTGAAAAAGCTCTTCCCATTCATCGTCGATATTGCATTCGTGCAAAAAACCTTCGGATCCTCAGTCGTGCTTTCCGTAAAGCCGGTTCACAGATCGAGAATACGTAATCTGGTGCTCTCACTACTCGCCTTTCAGACGATAAAGAAAGCAGTTATTGTGGATGAAGACGTTGACCTTCACAATCTCAGGGATGTAGAATGGGCTCTGGTTACCAGGTGCCTCGCCGACAGGGACATTCTGATCGTACCTGACCTGCACGCGCAAGCTATCGACCCTCAGGCCGAGCACGGTCTTGGGGTAGCCAAGATGGGAATTGATGCGACGACGCAGGGGAAGACGTTCGAGGAGAAGGCCTGTGTTGCCGCCGGAAGCCGTAAGAACGTTGAACGAATTCTTAAATCCGTCGGAGGTGTCTGTTGACAAGAATCATAGTGGGCATATCGGGCGCAACGGGGGTCATCTACGGCGTCCGGATGTTGAAGGCTTTGGCCGCATGCAGTGTGGAAACGCACCTCGTTGTGACTCAGTCCGCGATCAAGAATCTACTCATCGAAACAGAGTATGCTCCGGCTGATCTTGAAGCATTGGCGCACACGGTTTATGACGTGGAAGACATCGGAGCGGCCATCGCCAGTGGTTCATACAAAACCGACGGCATGGTCGTCATACCCTGCTCAATTAAAACACTCTCTGCGGTCGCCAATTCGTTTAACTACAATCTTCTGATCAGGGCAGCGGACGTAACCCTGAAGGAGCGGAGAAGGCTCGTGCTCGTGGTGCGCGAGACACCGCTCCACGAAGGTCATCTGGAACTCATGACAAAGGTCACGCGTATAGGGGGAGTCATCATGCCGCCAGCCCCCGCCTTTTACCACATGCCTAAGACGATCGACAACTTGATCGACCAGACCATTGGCAAGGTCCTCGACCTTTTTTCTATCGACGGGAAGCTCTTCAAGCGGTGGGGGGCAAAGAGTGACGTGAAGTTCGTGCGGGAGAAGGGGAAAAAGCAGTAGATATAGAAAACGTTACAAACAAGAACTGTTACAGGAAAGGATCGTTACGGGTTTACAAGCTTTTGCCCTTAGCTCGTAACAGGCTTCTGCCCGTAACTCGTAACTACTAACAGGTAGTTTGCTATGAAAATCAAGGGTAAGGTTGTCACGGGTCTTGGCGAGTCAGGAAAATTTCTCGCGATCGATTGGGTGAACCGCGAGATATGCGAGAAGTTCAAATTCACGCCCTTCTGTGGCACTCTCAATATTGACGTGCAGGACCCGGCCATTCAGCGGCAACTGGTACGAGAGGGGACCGACCGGCTTTCTTCCTGCGAGGAAGGTTTCTGCGACGCCCTGACGTATCGCGGCCGAATAAACGGGCGCTACGATTGCGGCGTCATCATACCGCTCGTTCCGAATTATCCCGAGCAAATACTGGAGATCGTCGCGCCCGTGCATCTCAAGGACGCACTGGACATTAAGGACGGTGATGAGGTAGAACTGGACCTGGACGTATAATACCGATTTGCCTTCAAGCGTGTACCTTCCGGGTACCCACCGGGTACCCGCTGGTCCCACGATTGGTCCCCAGACACAGAACGATCCTTATACCACAGTTGGCAGCGGCTTCTCTCCCCAGATGATCGAGCGCTTCACGGAGGTTGAGGGCGACAAGCTGATCATCTATTACACCATGTCAACATGGAATCCCCACACGGCTGTCCTCATGCGCTCGGAGTTCACGATCGCACGCCGGGCACTCGGAGAATCCTGGCCGAGATGATTCTACGTTCACGAGGCTGCCGAAGTCCTGAGGATCGATCCCACGTTTTCTCCTGAATCCTTCACCGGGAGTCTTAAGTATAAGGATCAGAAAATAATCAATGTCTATGTGCCCGCCTTGCAAGGAGCGACTCAGGTGACAACAGGCTGATCATCTACATTTCGGCTGGCAATCGCTCGGCTCAGGAGTTATCCCAAGGCGTTGACTTGTGGGTGTTTTCAATACCTGTCCGGTTCAAATTTTCTTCCTGTTGAATGTCTGGGTCCAGCGATGTGTTGCACATTGCACGCGGTACTGGCGCAGCTTGATAAAGGGCATGATGCTGTGGATAGATGGGAATCGCTCTCATACCGTCGCGGCTACGACTTCCTTGTCAGTTGAAGCGATGTCACCACAGGTAGGGGCTACGTATCTCTGAACAACGCAGTCACAAGTGCGCGGAGGAAAGGCGGCCCGGATTACCAGGCCGCCATACGCGGGACGTTGCTAAGCCTCTCACGGGTGACGGGGTCTATCCTCATGGGCCCGGTACGCGAGAGCGAGTTTCAGCTGTTTGATCGCCCTCTCGCTCGCCTCAATGGCTTTAGCCTTGTGTCCTCCAAAATCATGAGGTGCCCGCTGCATGTCGCCTATAGCTACTTCGAGGGCCTCGATCGCCTTAGCTATATTGGGATGCTCGCCGGCCTCCCGCGCAATGGGCCCCTGGGCCCCTACCGTCCTGACCACGAGAGCGGTCACGCCCATAAGAAACACTCCTAACAGCACCATACAGATACCTTTTTTCATTGCGCCTCCTTTCTTGTTTTTGGTTCCCCGGCATGCGCTTCCGGGACCTATGCTCTGTGAACGTCACCAAGCAATAGCCGTGCCAGTATGTAAGGCGCTGTAAGTACCGACGGTCGTGACGGTCAGGGGAAAACAGCCGGTTCAAGAATGTCGAGGAAAGGACAGTTCATTCGACGAAACCGTCGCGGCCTGGGCAACGGCATGAACTCAATCAATAACACGTTGCCTCAATCACCAGGCCAGACCGTCGTGATGGGTGTCAGAATAGAGCCTCGTAGAGGCACTGCACGTGACGCCCATGGAGGCTTAGGGATGCCCCCACGGCGGCCTTGTCCGGGGTTTGAGCGGCATCCATACCGGCACCACGTTTTACCGTTATCGTACCGGTTTCATCAACGGAGGCGGCGGCGCGCTGTGTGGGCGCATGAACAAGGAGGTACGCTGCCCTTAGTGCCATAACGTCCACGTCCCTTTTGGTGTAATAGACGGTACTGCATCGGGCGCAGGTGTGTTCCACAGACTAGGAGAATTCGGGTGTGCGGTTTTGGCAGCGTATCTCTGCCACCGACGGTAGTCGTAATCGGGTTGTATGGATGATGAATTCTTTGCCCTTGATCCAGTTTTCCACGTTCAACCAGGTATAGGTATGCTGATTGTGTCATGCGCCATCGAAAGAACGAGTGGGCCCTTCACAGAGACAGCATTGTCGAAGTGTGCACATCAGGCTCGACCATAGTGTCGATCTCCGAACGATGGCAGGGTGAACGCGCCACGCAATTATTGTCATTCCGCGCACGCTGCCCGTTGGCATGTGTTTTGCTTCGGGTGAGCGGGTAAGGATGGGCTGGTACCCACGGGTACCCGTCCAACGAAACAGAAAAAGGAGGATGTATCCATGAAAGGTCTAATGAAAATGGCAGGACTCGTGGTTACGGCTGGGTTCATCATGAGCACGGGGGTATCGTATGTGCATGCGGACGAAACAGCATGGCAGAAGAACCACCCACGCCGGGCGGAGGTCAATAAACGGCTCGGCAACCAAAATAGCCGGATTAACCAGGGCGTCAAAAATGGCACCTTGACCAAGTCTCAGGCCGGCCAGTTGCACAAAGAGGACCGGCAGATACGGCAGGAAGAACGGGATATGGCATCTCAAAACGGCGGGCATATCACCAAGCAGGAACAGCGAACGCTCAATCAGCAGGAGAATAAGGTCAGCAGACAGATCTACGACGAGAAGCACGGTCAGTGAGACTGGGAGCGGCGGTGTCCGCTCTCTGCTTCGTTCTTGGACCGGAACCGATCCCGGGACCGAGAACCTCACGGTGGACATTTGCCTTGATGGGCCGGGAGAGGAACAGGTAGCAACGGTCGTCTTCACCTTCGGGCACGCGATGACCAAGGCTGCCCTCGGTCAAGACCGCCAGAACATTCGTACTGACGAGGGCAATCTCAACCGTGACCGGCAGAACCTTCGGGCTGACCGGACGGACCTGCACAGGAACGTGAGGCACGCCGGGGCGAAGAAGACCCAATAGCAGGCTCAGCGGATGCGCTCCTAGAGAGCAGTCCCGTGTATAGCAAACGACAAGCAGCAAAAGGGGAGGCACTCAGGCCTCCCCTCTGCTTCCCGAGCCGTCCTCTCTTGCGCCTCTTTATTCTTCAATAGTACATCTGACAACCGTCATCCTCCCTGCTCACAGCAACCGCTTTCTTTGTGTGAACGAGAGACGCCCTATCTTTCTCTAGGGAAGTCTTTCCGTGCCTGACTCTCCTAGCCATCAAAGCACACCACAAGTACGACACAGCGAATGGCCTAGACTAAACGCTCTTACGTTTTTGTCAAGAAGGACGAAAATTCCTTTGGGGGTTTCCACTTCCGTAATGTACTAAATCTGGATAAAGACGGAGTGCCCTCATTGTAACCAAGAGAACAAGGACGGAGCCAAAGCAAGGGGGATAAGAAAAATGGTAAAAACTTACTGGCTTGTCATTGCCGTAACTATCACCGCTCTAAGCGTAAGCTGCATGGCTTTCGCGTTGGATTGTCCTGGCGTGCCCGTTCAGGCGACGCAAGATGGTCAACACAAAGTCAGTGTGGCAGTGGGCCGAATAGGCCCGGTCAAAGGTGTCGCATTAGAAGTGAGGGCACGCTCGATTGCCAATGACCTATTAAGAGAGCTGCCCGACGCGGATAGGGTGTATCTTGAGCAGATGATGCTTTCCGCTTATTGCACAGCCCTTAGAGACGACACGAGTTTGGCGGAGTCTGAAAAAGCAGGGCGGATAAGCACGTACCGTGAAGGCGCGCATAAGGCCATTGTCAATAAGGGCAGGAGCAAAACAAAGGTGGCAAAAGAGGATGAAACACGTAATTATCGGATTCGGAGAGAAATCGAAGGGCTTCAAAGGGAGCAGGCCACGAAAAAAGCCTCCATCGACAAGAACCTGGAAAGGATGAGGGACCTCAATAAGGACCGCGCGACCTACGAAGCGAGATGCGGGACAGTTGATACAATTATCGACCCTCCGACGCGATATCTTGGCGAAGAACCAAAGAGCGCGGTCATTCAAGAAGAGGATATATACAGCTGTCAGAAAAACCTCGAATTGCAAAGCGAGGTACAGTTCATTAAGGAAAAGAATGCGCTGCTGCAACAGGACGTTGAGACCATAGACAACCAGATAGCAGACCTGAGACTCAAGATGTACAAAGTGAGGGGTTCTTTATAGGATGGCGTCACGCACTATGCATGACGGTGACTCGGTCGAAACGTCCTGGTAAAATCAAAAACCCATCCTTTGTGAGAAATCTGCTATGCCTCTGTCTGCGCTCCACGGGTGAGTACAAGACGCCTTGCCACTTCCGACACTGTATGTCCGCACAAGGGAGCCGTACACGCTAATTTCCTATGAGCGTGCATCCGTTTGCTGTCAACCGAATAACGCCTTTTAAGCGGTAATCGTGAACTTCCGTGTATAAGAGCAATTAATACAAACGCATTAACTCATTTAACCCCCCACCTCCCCTCCCCCTCAAGGGGGGAGGGTTAGGGAGGAGGGTGATATCAGGTTATTTATTACGTTTGTATTAGTAGTAGTGCAAGCGAGTTTTTTGCGATGCAAAAGATTTTAAGAATTTCTTGACGACAAATTTCGTTTGCTTCTTCCTGGCCAAGAAAGTAGCCTTTTCCCTCTTTCCCCTCCCTTTTTTCTTTGTCCTGTCGAGTTAAAGTTCGGCCTTCATACAGCGATAACCATCTGAGAGCACCTTCGCGCAGCGTGTCAAGAAGGGGGACCGTGTAATGCGAAAGAGACTTGGAATTACCGTAACGACTTTCTGTCTGATACTGTTTTTTACGCTGCCTGCCTCACCAGCCGTTTATACGTGGAAAGACAAAGATGGAAACACCGTAGTTTCATCGTCACTGCCGCCGGCAGAAGTTGATTCACAGAAAGGCGAAAAAGAGTCGGCCCAAGCTGGGGAAGATAGCCCAACGGGCAAACAACAGGAACCAACCCTGAGAAGCAAAGGGAGGACCCCACCAAGAAACGGAGAAGGCGCACAGCCAGGCCAAAAAAAGAGGTCAGCAGACAGCAGGGGAGCGGTCCCGCCGCTGGCAACGAGATTCTCGACGCGGCCAAGAATGGTGACTTGAAAAAGGTCAAGGCCTTGCTCAGAGCCAATCCTCGCCTGATTTCCAGCAAGAACAACTACGGGGCAACGCCTTTGTTCCTTGCGGCGGGCGGGGGCCACAAGGATGTGGTGGCATTGCTGCTGGCCAATCACGCGGATGTCAATACTAAGGGCGTCCTCGGCCTATCGCCTTTATACGTGGCGACACAGAAAGACTACAGAGAGGTTGCCAAATTGCTGCTGGCGAATAAGGCCGACGTTAATGTCGCGAATGACTACGGCATAACGCCTTTGCACGCTGCGGCTATGGAAGGGCACAAGGACATGGCAGCGTTGCTACTGGCCAACAACGCCAACGTCAACGCCAAGGCCAATACCGGCACGACGCCCCTGCACATCGCCGCAATATACGGCCAAAAAGACGTAGCAGCTTTGCTGCTCGCGCATAAAGCTGATGTTAATGCGAAGGACAACTGCGGCGCCACGCCGTTGCGCTATGCTCTCGAGGGCCGCGAGGGGGCATCTAAATTGATGGGCAAGGATGCATTTAACTTGGTGTTCCCTGACAAACCCGGGATGAAGAAAGACCTCAAGGAGACGGCAGAATTGCTGCTCCAGCATGGCGGTCTCAAATGAACCGAATGGAAACCAAAGAATCTCCATTCAGCAACTAGCCGATTAGAGGAACCATGAAGTTCGACGCGGGTCATGAGGTATTCGCCTGTGGGCTGCACGAAGCATCGAATGGATCAGGTCGTGCTCCGGCATCGGACGAAGCGCTGCCTTAAGTCTTTTGCTGAGGAAGCGAAGAACCTTGAAAAACGGCGGTAGGTGAGGTCTGCTCCCCAGAGAGGCAGGGGGACAAACATGAGTAGATGTACACATCTGGTATCGATAGGTGTAGTTTCGATACTTCTCTTGGTTATGTCCGGATGCAACCAGCTAGAAAGCAAGGATCGCTATGTCAACAAGGAACACGGGATAAGCTTTAAAGTGCCCGAGGGTTGGTCGCGCGATGCTCCCGGGAAGGGCCACACCTGGCTTGCCGCTTACATTAAGAATAGATCGGGTATAGGTGTTCAATTTGTAGAGGTTTCCGGAAAAATCAACCTCCCGAAATTTGGCCAGCTGCAGGCGGCCAAGCTTGAAGCATCGGGATTTCAAATTGTCTCCCCGCCAACAGAGATGGAGATAAACGGCAGGAAAGCCATTCAAATCGCGGTAACGGCCATTACAAGTACGTCGGGCAACGGCGAAGCCCTGTTCGGAAAGAAGCTGGACGTACCCAATGATGTGCCTTTTGTTTTTCTCAGCTATTACATCGATGATACAAGCAGGAACAAATTGTTTGTGCTTTCCCTCGCTGTACCACAAGCTGAGTACGCTGTGACGGCAAAGGAGTTCATGGTGACGGTGGACAGCTTCCAGATCCGATGACGTCCGCACAGCAGGTCTCGTCCTGTAATGAGCAGGGTTGGCCCTTTTTGAACACAATCGGAAAACACGAGGCGGCGCTGTTAGACCCGCACCGCTGGGCGGCAATCACGGGCGCAATATCCGGCGCGATTCCGGCCTGCGAGGTGCGTTTAATATTCCTTCAACTAACGTAAGTGCTACTTACCCTCGCTGAGCCGGGAAATCTTTGCCCCGGCGTGCTGCATGTGAGAAAGATACTCATCCAGAAGCACTTTCTTCACAGAGCCGCCCCTCTTCTTCGTACCCGAAGCGTGGATAAGATAGACAGTGCGACCAAGCCCGCCATTTTTTTGCTCAACCTTGATGATACCCATATGCGCAATAAGACCTCCCACGGCCCTCTTCGA
>Ga0209039_10000540_pt1 | contig 36521 bp, 24 predicted proteins | sample BogFormECP12_OM1_FD_188238 | JGI IMG/M metagenome (GOLD analysis project Ga0209039, IMG submission 188238) | Bog forest soil microbial communities from Calvert Island, British Columbia, Canada - ECP12_OM1 (SPAdes) (version 2) | ecosystem: Environmental > Aquatic > Freshwater > Wetlands > Bog ...
CCCCTGGTTCCGCATTCACCCTGCGGAACGCCGGGTAGGGCAAGCCCGGCATCTCGTGATTGCATTCACCCGTACGAACGGCGCCTGAGGTTGTGTGACCCGGAGGTAGCCACGGCCAATTCGTCTTAGGGATTGACCGTGGCTGAAGGTCAGCGCCACCTGTGCTAACCCGCGAGTATCCGAGCGAGAGGCAGTCCCTCGGCCAGCCTTGACCTACCATCTTTATCGGTGACACACCGTGGCAAACGGTTGAGCACAGACTCGTATGGGTACTCAGCCCAGGGATTATTGTAGAGGCAGAGGTCGTTGTCATCAATGTTCCACGGAGACAGACGCGAGCAGAACGCTACCGCGCTAAGCCGCGTGTAACGCTTGCCATGATCGGACGCGCCTTCCAGCCAAACGCCCCTAGGCCGAGGCATCCCGAGCTTCATCAGGTCTGGACCCACAGAGAACCCATAAGCAACATCGTCCCAGCCAAACAGTGCCAGCATGATGTCGACCCCGTGAACCGACCAGTCGGGAACGTTTAGGGCGACTACAAAGGGCGCCTCGAGCCTGCCGTACTTCCCCGCCTTCTCTGAGATCGCATGCCTCATTCGATCCACCATCCGTTCCAAAAAGGGTCTCCCGCGCAAGGTTGGGGTAACCTAGGACCCGCACCCTTGCGTCCTCTCTTGCGCTCTCCTTTCGGGGCACCAACTGGAACCGGATCCTACACGCCCCCCACGGGTACTCCCAGCTCGGCAGCGCTGCGTGGCCCCGCGTCCGCGAGACCCCCAGGACGGTCGAATAGTCGCACGAGCCCAGTTTGTCCAGCAGGAACTTGAGCACGCGCTTCCTCGGGAGCGAGCCCGATGGGTTCCCGGTATAAGAAACGAAGAGAAGGAAGTCGCGGCGCGGAAGCCGCTCGTTGAGCCAATCGCACAGCGAATTGACTATTTGCTGCGCCTCTCTGGTGGGAGAGGGCTTCGCGGAAACGGTTACGGCTTCAAGGTACCACTTGAGGCCGCAAGGGTCCTCGACGAGAAAGTCGGGCTTTGTCGTCCTGCTGCTACCGCCCGCCTCGACCTCAACCCGGCATCCAAACCGAAGCAGGATCTCGTGGAGCAGCAGTTCAAAAAAGGCCGCATTGTGCTGTTGGCCGTCCTCCGAACGCAAGCGCTCGCGTAAGTTCCTCGCGTTCGACTCCGGGTACCGCAGAAACCACGACTCCAAACGCTCCCTGATCGCTCCTTCCTGAGGACTAATCGAGCGATTCAAGAAGGCGAATGTTGCCTCGCCGTATTCCGGTGCCCTCAAATAACTTCGGATCTGCTCGTCAAAGAGCCTCATCTATGCACGCCCAAGACTCGCCACAGCCGTCGAACGCGACTATAGCACCTCTTCGTCCCGACGAGTAACATCCGGGTTGATCTAGAACAGGCTGTCTTGCTCGGACTTGCTCTTCCGCTCGGCCTTGGCGAAGGTTTCGACGCGGTGGGCGGGGTATTCGAGTTTCTTTCCTGCCAGCAATTCGGCGATGGTCAGAATTTGCAGGCGGGGATAGCTCCCCGGAAAGCCATTTGACTCGTACCGCCCGTTGCCGCAGCCTCTGTCAGCATATGCGCAACACTGAGCCGCCGCCTCAATTCGGTTAGTGAACCTTCTTCTTAAGCCTGGCCTCGCGCTTGGCAATTGTCTCCACCTGTTTTTTTCTACGCATCTCCACACGGAAGGTGCGGTAGTCATCTATTTCGCGGAGGGCCTCGGGGAATTGCCTCGATTTCTCTAGGATCAGGGTGAGACGATTATATGAGTCCTCAATGTAATCCCACCTGGAAGCCGCGTCTGCCCTCAGTGTGGCTTTCCACGCTTGAATGGATTCGCGGTATAGAGAAATGGATTCCTCCGGAGAGGTCTTCTCCATCCGATAAGCGCGCTGCCATAATTCCACGTTCGCATGCTCGCGCTCTCTCCTTTCGCGTTCGGGGGCCAATTGGGCATCAACATAGGCCGCGATCTGGTCCTTTGTAGCTACTCCATTTGAATGCTGAAGGAAACTGGCGATGTCGGCCGCATCGCCTGGCTGATGATAAGTGTCTTGCTTCCCTGGCCCGTCGCGCGTAACAACAGTTCCCTCGTCTGAGTAGACGCCCACCATCCCACACCAGCAAACCGGGTATTTGCATGCAGATATCGGAAGACGGTAATTCGAAAGTTTCGAGGGCAAAAAGCAAAAACCATCAAACCTCCTACATTCCTCACAAGCGCCATCACAGCACACAAAATTGTAGTAGGCAATCTTCGGGTCATGTGTGACCGGCCCGTCCGCGTCGCTGAGTTGGAATGGTCGTGGGAAGGTTGCGTCGCAGTGTACACAGGCGATTCGTGCGTCAAGAGCCACCGACCCGCATTTCACGCACTTAACGCGCTTCGGTTTTGTTCTTTCTTGCGGCGCTTCGAGAATGGCCGGCGCGTCAGGCAGGGTGGCGTTGCACACCATGCAGGCAATTCGAACAGGGAACCCCTTCTTTCCACATTTAGTGCAGAACATGCAGCTTGTGACCCCCCAAACGCCACGCTTGGAAAAGGCAATAACCGGGGCTATCCCCTCCGGCTTGCGATCTGCGGCGCGCCGCTAGTGACGATTTCCATGTAAATAGATTCCGGCTCCAATCCCCACTGCCAGGTGTCCTCGAAGGCCATGATCTGCGCAGCGGATTCCTCTCCGCTCTTTTCCTTAAAGGGTACGTTGTAGTTGGCATTGGAGTTGAAGGGCGGGTCGAGGTAGATCAGGTCCACGCTGGAATCTGGCACGTACTCGCGAAGAATCGTGAGGTTGTCGCCGAAATAGAGTTTGTTTTTGGCGTCCATTTTTCCCCAGAGCATAGCACAGGCCGAGCGGCTCACACATCGCACTTTCAGTTTTCGGCGCGCAGAGAGCGCCGCTCCAGCGAATGACTGACACTATATTTTGTCATTCTTAATTAGGTAGATGGCTTTTCTCATGCTCGATGCCGCGCTCTCTGACCAGCATTGCCACGCGGTGGCTCGGCACCTGCCCGGCGAGCAGTGCGAAAACCTGTACCTGGTTTAGCGGCTTCTTCGCGCTTGCGGGCTCGGCATCGTCCCACTTCTGCTGCACAATCAGGACATAGGCAAGGCTCGCATAGGAGTCAGCATTGTTTGGGTCGAGCAGCAAGGCCGCGCGATACTCCTGCTCAGCCTGTGCAATCTGGCCTTTCCGTTCCAGGTCCACTCCGCGCACCAGGTGTAGCCGCACCTCGGCCTGACGCGCCTGCGCCGCCGGATCAACGGTCGCGGGCTTCGTCACCTTGGCGCTCTTGAGCGCGCTAATTAGTTCGTCCTCGCCACCAGCCAAGCGGACTTCCTGAAGGTAGTCATCCGTGGGCTCAAAATCGATTCCGCGTTCCTGAACCAGCATGGTGACTCGGTGGCTCGGCACTTGGCCCGCCAGCAGGGCGAAAACCTGCACCTGGTTGAGCGGCTTCTTCGCGCTCGCGGGCTCGGGCGGCTTGGCGGCGCGCAGCGCGTTAAGGAATGCCTCGCTCGCGCCTGCGGCCTTGAGGGTTTGAATAAAGTCCTCAGACGGGGCGAAATCAATCCCGCGCTGCTCGATCAGCTTCGCGCCCGACTCGTCCCCGAATCCGTCCCGCACCATGCTTACGACCTGCTCCTGGGTAAAGGGCTTTGCCGGGATAATGCCCGGCGTTGTAGCGCCGCCCTGGAGGGCGGCATTCCGTAGCGGCGGCTTTACGCCGCCATGGCGAGGTAAACTCGCCGCTACGTCAGCACGTGCCGACCTCAAGGTCGGCGCTACAATTTTCTGTTGCGCCCAGGCAGGCAGGGCAAAGGCCAACGCCATCGCGAGAGTGAGAAAAGTCAGCGTTTTGCGGAATCTCATGGCCACCTCGCGCGGCTCGCGTGGACTGAGAGAAATCGATGGGGTGATTATACCGAAAATAGGCAAGCATCGCGCGGAAGACCCCCAATCCAAGGAGAATTTCAACGCAGAGCGCACAGAGACCACAGAGAAAAATATTCCAGGTTGTGGGGGTAGAGATTACGGTTCCCTGTTTGTTGACCCACAGTTTTTCTCCGCCTGCACTCCGTGACCTCTGTGGCCTCTGTGGTGAGATCTCCTTCGGGGAACTAGGCTCTAACACGCGTTTTCATGCTTGACAAGGGTATCGACATGGTATATAGTGGACGGTGGTTCGATTGTGGGTGCTGCGATGTCCTTCGGTAAGTCTTCCACGTTGACTTCTGTTCCCTTAGCCGCCAACGGCCACAACGCTCAAAAATCGGCGGGCCCGCACATGGCGTGGGGGAAAGCTCAGTCGCGGATGAACAGCCTGCGGAGGCCTATATCATCGTGGACGGGGCAGGGCGGTTCGAGAACCGCCCCTACGTGCCTGCCCGGCGCGGTTGACCGAATGGCTCGGGTTACTCTGACTCCCGAACAGGCCACGCACCCCTTGTTGGCCGAAACCGTAGATATGTTTCGAGAGGCGGAAATTGCGGTGGTGGAGCACTTTAGTTTGTACGGGCCAACAAATGCCAGGTTGAATTGCAGGGCCGGGCGGCGCCCGGCTTGGGCCGAACGCCGTTCGGCCTTGCGGTACGCAAAAGGAATTCTTTTTTCATATGTTCGAAGCCGGAATGTCATTGAAAACAAATGCAGCAGAACGTCATATCCCAATGACTTTATGAAAATAAAGGAGTTATTTAAGAATGCCTATGAGTTATTGATTATGCAAGAGATAGCATGAATTCAGACCCGTGAAATCGCGAACAATTGCCTCAAATCCACGCTATGCCGATAAATCACACAAAACAAATAGCTTACACTGCGCGGGGCCAGCGTGGGCCAATATGTTGATGAAAAGGCGGGAGATAGACGGAGGCCGCAGGGGTGAGACTCGGACGGATTTCTCATCCGCCGAGGGCAGCTCGTCCTGAAAGCGGGTAGAGCGGGATCCTTAAGAGCAGTGGCGAGGGGAGACTGACTTAGTGATGAGCCACAGGCAAAAGGCGAGTTCCGTAGGCGGAAAGGCGGGCAGCGCGGCACGTTCACTTTTGTGTGGACCGGGCACACTCCCCCGCATCGGTTATCGGCAGCGTAAGGTGACAAAATGAATCAATCTGCCGACTTCGGAAATCGCAAATCACAAGAGCAGTGACGAGTGACGAGTGACCGGTGACGAGCAAAGTGCGAAGGCAGAAAGGTTGCGGGCCGACCGACGCCCGCTCCGCGCGACACACTACCCCGCTTCGGTTATCGGCAGAGCTCGGTGAGAGGGTGAATCAATTTGCTGACTTCGAAAACGGCAAATCGCGAGGGAAGTGACGAGTGACGAGTGACCAGTGACAAGCAAAGTTCGAAGGTGGAAAGGAGGGCAGTGCAAGATCCTTCGCACGGCTCAGGATGGCAGCGCAGTGTGGAGCGCCGACGGCCAATCCCGCGCGTGACGCACACTCCCCCGCATCGGTTATCGGTAGGGACGAGTGTGTTGATGAGAGCAGTAATTCGCCGGACTGCCGCCCATTCACAATCACTGATGCCTGAAGGGCGAGCAGAGATCTCCCGCCGCGTCGAATTCGGCGGAGAAGGGATTTTCAGCCAAACGCCAGTGCTGGGGAGAGTCAATCTCATTTCGCAGCAAAGGAGAAACGGCCATGCGGTTCAGGCTGAGGGTGTTGCGGATCCAGACACAGCGCTGGGCGCCGGGATCGGGGCTTCCCAAATGGCCAAGGGCAAGATCCAGCGCAGCGCGGTCCGAGGGCATGTGCATGGGCAACCGTCCGCCCATCGGGTTCAGAGCGGTTATGGCGTTGACATAGGTTTTCTGGAGGTCGATTTTCCGGTAGAAACGCTCGTGGATGATATCGGCGTTGCCCACGCCAACTGCGTTTCCACCGCTCTCGCTGGTGAGATCGCGGGCGAAGATGAGGGAGATGGCGGGGGCCTCGCCGGGCGCCAAGCCGCGGGCCCGGCCGACCACTTTGGTGTCCATCCCGGCGCCGCTGATGTTCTTCCCCATTTCGTCCTCGATCAGGAGATCAAGGCGGCGGAAAGGCAACCGCGGCATCAACGCCCGCGCCAGCAACATAGCGGATTCCTCCGCTGCGACAATCCCCTCCGGCAGAGCCGCGCGCACATCCGCAACGGCGCAGATTTCATTCTCGACGATCGCGACTCCGCACAGAACCTTTCCGCTCGCCAGTATTTTCGCGGAGACGGTGCGGATGGTAGTTTCAAACCCATACTTCCAGATTTGCTTGTGACCTTCGGTGGCGCCCTCGCGCTTGCCCAGTCCGATAGCCATCATTTTCAACAGGCCGCTTTCGATGCCGCCGGTCAAATCAGAATGGGGTTTCACGCGGTTGACCACCACGATCCCGTCGGACTCCCACGCGTGGCGGTCGGCGAAGACGGGGAACTCCTGGGGCGTCGTTCCCACCCGGACCGTTTCCGTCGACGAGCGGATTTCCGCGCCCACGCCCGCCTCGGTAATTCCATAGTCCGCCAGAATCTGACGCTGGCCCTCGGCCGTTCCTCCTCCATGGCTGCCCATGGCCGGGATGATGAAGGGTTGCGCACCTTGAGCCTTCAACCAATCACAGATGGTGCGGACAATCTCCGGCAAGCTGGCAATGCCGCGGCTTCCTATGGCAATGGCGATGCGCCGGCCATGAAGTTTCTTCGCCGCGAGTCCGAGTCCGGCCAGGTGGGCCTGAACGGAAGCACGCAGATCGTCAATCGGCGGGCGGCTCGGACCCCTTCGCTCCAGAAAATAGAAGGGGGATAAAGGAAGATGTTGATTCCGGTTCATCGGCGCAGCACCAACGTAACTTGCCGGGAAGGCCTTGTCAACAGGACCTGTGGCTTCGGACGGAGCCGCGATCCGCGATCAGCTTAAGCGCAGCTTGTAGCCGACCCAAGGTTCGGTGATCAGGAATTTGGGCCGGGCGGGTTCGGGCTCGATCTTCTTGCGGAGTTGTTTGATGAAGGCCCGGAGATACTCGTGATGTTCGCTGTGCTCGGGTCCCCACACCGCGCTCAGGATTTCCCGGTGAGGAATGGGTTTGTCGGGATGATTAGCAAGATAATGCAGGACTTCAAATTCCTTGGGCGTAAGGCGCACGTCTTTTCCTTCGACGGTAACGTGCCGGTCCCGGAAGTCAATTTCGACGCTTCCCAGGGTGAGCTTATGGGGGCCCGATTCCAGAGAGGCCACATTCCTGCGGAGCGCCGAGCGAATCCGCGCGAGCAGTTCGGGCGTGCGAAAGGGTTTGGTGACATAATCGTCCGCGCCCGCATCAAGGCCCGCGACGATATCTTTTTCAATACTTCTTACGCTGATAATGATAATTTCAGAATCCGACATGGAACGAAGCGTACGGCACAGTTCAAGTCCGTCCACACCGGGCATGACCAAATCCAGAAGGACCAGGTGGTATTTCCGGTCCTTCATCATCTCCAATGCTTCTTCACCGTTGGCGGAGGTATCGACTTCATACCTCGCCGCAGCGAGGGTGGCGCGCAGGACGCGGCGAATTTGCGCGTCATCGTCGACGACCAGAATCCTGAAATCCACGAGAGCGATCCTCCTTTCGGCAAGGACAGGAAAAACCTGCCGGGCCGAGAGGTCCACCGACATTGGAAGACACGGCTTGAATGGCGCGCGCGTCGACCTTGTCATCTCCAAATCTATGGTGTCAGCAATGAAGAAAGCATAAGTTCTTCATAAGGAATACATGAAGTACGGTCATGAACTTCTTATGCGCAGCATCCATTTTTGCGTGGAAAACGATGGGAGACTAGGCAGAGGGGGCATGGGTTCTCATTTCGCCAGAGACACAACGCATCCGCCGACAACGATCAGGGCTCCGCCCAATAGGATCATCGGCGTGGGCTTCTGGCCGAATCCGAGCCAGGAGATCAATTGCGCCACAACAAAGAAGAAGGCCACGTATACACCCAGGAGCCGCCCGAAGTCCCAAGGCGGGGCGTTGACCGTGTACCCATAAAAAGTGAGGACCAGGCCGCCGAGTACGAAAAACAGGGCGGCCCGCGTGTGGGTCGGGCTGCGCATGCCCACACGCATCAAAGCATCGCCGCCCGCTTCCAGGCAAGCTGCGCACAACAACACCAACATCGCCAAACTGTAACGCAAGGGGTAGCTACCTCCGCTGTGGATTAATCGCCCGGCATTGCCTGCGTTCATGGGAAAGTATACCTTGAGACCCCTGCGCCGGCATTATCTATCAAGGTTATCTATTCCTGTTCAAACAAAAACTTTTCTTTATTCCCAAAATCCTTATCCGCTCTTTATGCCTTGTTCACAAGGGACAGCATAACTTGTAAGCAAGGGAGTGATGCGCATGGTGAAACAAACGCGGGTCCGGCATCGAATGAGTTTTGACTACCTCGAGGGATTCCTGGAGGTGGCCAAGGTAAGGAACTTCTCGCGCGCTGCTTCCATTCTTTATCGCACTCAGCCCACGCTGAGCCAGCAGATTCAGCGCTTGGAGAGGGAATTCGGTGGGAAACTCTTCGATCGCGATTTTAAGGCCGTAAGGCTCACGCAAGCCGGCGCTACACTTCGGCGCTATGCCGAAGAATTGCTGGCTCTCCGCACCGAGGCCTTGGATGCTATCACGCAGATCAAGGAGAACCCCCGCGGCAGCCTGCGCATCGGGACCAACGACGCCACCTGTCTCTATGTTTTGCCCAATGCCCTAGCGGGTTTTCGGCGGCTTTACCCGCAGGTGCAGGTGAACATATATAGAAACTTCAGCCATAAAATTGTGGAAAAAATTCAAGAAGGTAATCTGGAAATCGGCATCGTTTCCTTGCCCCGCAATGTCAAGGGTTTGGAAATCGTGCCCATTTTTTCGGCAGAGCTCAAAGTGTTATTGCCTCCCGATCATCCCTTGGCGGAAAAGCATGAAATCACGCCTGCGGAAATTTCCTTCTACCCGTTACTTCTGCCTAGAACCGGGAGGACCCGCAAGATGATCGAAGACCTCCTGCGGCCGTATAAGAAGACCTTGCAGATTTCGATGGAGTTGGCGAGCGTCGAAATCATCAAGAAATATGTGTCCGCCGGAATCGGCATCTCTTTACTTCCGGAAGCCTTTGCACAGACTGAGGTGGCGGCCGGAACGCTCAAATTGGTCCCCTTGCAAGGGCAGAAGCTTTACCGCCAATTGGGATTGGTGTACCGGCGCGGGAGTCCTTTGTCACTACCCGCCAAGGCGTTTCTGGATATTGTTCAGACCTCTGTGTGCGCCCCCCAGATGGCCCTCGCCGCTTCGCCAAGATGAAGCATGATCCGGCAGCGAACCTGCCTGGCGCGGAATCAGTATCACCGCGACGTCAAAAGAGCTATTGAGAATGTTTAGTCATGAGATAAAAGGAATGATTCCTGTAGCCTCTAACCGCCTTGCCCGCCCCATGACGCCCATAAAGGGAAACTATGAGTTCTTCTTAAAATCCTTATAACGCATTTATGCCTTCTTCATACCTGGCGCCCTATTGTTGATATGGGAAGGGCGGTTACCGTTACCATCACATCGCTTCACTGACAGGAGGTGCGTTCTTATGTAGCTGACAATCGCGCCGTATTATTTTTGGCGAACTTCGCGAATTCGCGAAGAGATTGCCAGTCTATAATGCGCGAGCCCGAGTGTTTTGAGGGGCTTACTAATTGGCGCTGGTATTGCATTGATGTACTTAAAGAATTTTCAAGAAAGAGAGGACCAAATGAAAACGAATTCCAGGTTGGGTGAGGTTGACTTGTTTCAATCACCGTTACATCCATTCAAATCGCACAGGAGATCTGCTTTCGCGGGGGCGCTGGCGGTTTCGTTTTGTTTGTTCATGAGCCTTAGCTCTGCCCAGGCCGGACCAGGATTCGCCGATGTCCACGGGGTTACCCTCAATGCCCTGGGAGCGCCAGTGCCCGGAGTGCAGGTGTCGGTACACGGCGTGGAAGATAACACCGACCGGAATATCGTTAGTGATCATGACGGGACTTTCGTGGTCGAAAACCTTAAGCCGGGACACTACCAATTGAGGGCGACCAAGGGAGGACTGGCCAGCTCCTCGGCGACCACTATTGGTCTGGCGGCACACCAGGACCTGCGGGTTGACATGACCCTCGTTCCTGCCGGTGGATCGATGGGAGCAACCAACCCGAGCCTCACCGCTGATTTGCACGCGCCCGTGGCAAATGGCAACTCGAGTGAGGCTCCTCTAACCGCCCGGGAAAAGCTCTTGCTTGAGCGCCTGGACCGATTGGAACAACGCCTGGAAGCGATGGAAGCCAAGGAGGCAAAGGCCACAGCTCAGGTGGCCACCCCGGCTGCCGCACCTGTTGCTGGACCAGCTCAAGCCGCGCCGGTGGTTTCACCGGTTAAGACGAGCGGGACAATGGTCGCCACCACCCAGCCCGCACCCGTACCCGTAGCCAGCCCCGGGACCGCCTCGACTGCTGCACCCGCTAAGCACACCCTGCTGGCTTCGCTTGAGGATGCTATTGGAATCAAGTCCGTGGAAAAGCCCTTGGCGCTTCCCGTTCCGCCCGTCAGGCAGGCGGCGGCCACGCCGGCGCCTCCCGCGACGCACACCCTCCCGGAAGCTTTGGAAGCCCCGGAGCCCACTTCTGGAGTGGACAATTTCACCCCATTTGCCTACGGCGACTTTACTTGGTTAAACGGCACCCCACGCAACAAAGACACAGTGCTGGACACAAAATATTTCACGCCAGAAGTGAGATTCGATACTCACTTCATGGAAGACTTCAATCAACCGATTGATCACACGATGGGCGGTGCGACGGAATCGTTCCGGTCCGGCGAAATTCAGTTGGAGCAGATCAGCGTAGGTGGTGACTTTCACTGGCAGAACGTGCGCGGGAGGGTCTTGTACATGGACGGCTTATTTGCCACCACGACCCCGCGCAATGACGCCAGCGCTGGGGTCGGCCAATGGGATGTCCGCGGGGCGTATAAATATGTTTCGGAGGCCTACGGCGGGTATCACTTCAACGTGAACCACGGCCTGAACGTCGATGCCGGAATCTTCGTGTCGTACATCGGCCTGTTCAGCTACTACAACTTCGATAATTGGATTTACCAACCTTCCTTCGTCTCGTCCAACACCCCGTGGTTCTTCAATGGACTGCGAATTCAGTGGTTTCCCACGAACAAGCTCAAGATCGAGCCCTGGATCATTAACGGTTGGCAGTCGTATAACCGGTACAACGGCCACCTGGGTCTGGGAGGACAGATTCTGTACATGCCCAAGGAATGGCTCAAGCTGGTGTTCAATCAATATGGGTACGGACAAGATAACCTAGGAGTGCCATATGTCCAGCGTATCCACACCGACGACAGCATCGAAGTCAAATACTTTGACCATCCCAAGAGCAACTACATCGACAAGATGGCGTTCTCCGTGACAGGAGATTTGGGTTGTCAGTACGGCCCCGGCTTCAGGTGTACCGGCGGAGCAACCAAGGATGCGTTTGCGGGTTGGATGGCTTACAACCGGGTCTGGTTTGGGAAGGATAAGTACGCCGTGTCGTATGGTGGAGGCAGGATGAACAACCCCGGCCGGTATCTGACTCTGCTGCCGCCGATCAATGGCGCCGATGCCGTCTCGGGCTCCCCTTATTTCACGGAGAATGCCGGTCAACCGGCCCACATGTGGGATACCTCGTTGGGTTTCCAATGGATGCCCAGAGAATACATCACGTGGTGGGCGGAAGCCGGGTATCGCCACTCGGATGTACCGTATTGGACAGGTCGAGGCGGGATTACGCCCCCCGGCGGAAATACCGGTTCTCCCGCCCAATACGTCTGCATGTCCGGGGCCGGGTCCGGGCAAACAAGCCTGGGAGCTGCGGAACAAGCCTGCGGAGGCGGGATCGGCAGCGTTTGGTTCCCCGATCTTCGCCTTAGCCAGACTACGGTCAGCCTGGGCATCATGGTCAAATTCTAGGGAGCAAAAACCAACGAAGGGGAGCCGGAGATATCCTCTGGCTTCCCTTCCCAGCTATCAGCACGGAATAAGCTTCATAGGGCTAAGGCCAATACTGTTCACCTAAGGGGTTTTAGGAAATCATTCAGCAATTTGATCGCGCGAGACCCCCTCACCCCCACGACCTGCAAAACGTGGGTGAGGGGGTTGAATCGGGAATGATTAGCTTAAGTGAACAGCATTGGGGCAAAGGCCATTCGTCGGAGAGCAGCAAGTATGCACCAAATCTATTTATTACGGCTCAAACAAAAAGCTTCCTTTAGTCCCAAAATCCTTATCCGTTCCTTATGCGTTGTTCACAAAATCTAGCATAATCTTGTTCGAGAATTGGCAAGAATGTAACGCCAGAATCCAAGCGTCAATTGGGAATTGCATCCTTTACCACTTATGAAGACCGCCGAGTTTCGCAAAATACGCGCCATCCACCGAACCTGCCAAGGATGGGCTTGGGCGGCTTGGAAACTTGCAATAGCAGGCCGCAGTGCTTTGCTACTCGGTGCGCTGTGGATGTTTGCCGGAATTTGCTTGGCCATTGAACCTCCGATGCCGGCGGCCCGGTGCAGCTCAGATGCCTTCCCCATGCCTGGCGCTAAGGCCGCTGGTCCCGGCGGTAACCATCGCTTTGACCTCGTGATCGTTGAACCCAAGGGTCGAGGACCCCAGGGTTTTCGTTATCGAATTGTGCTCGATTCCGCCACTCGGGGCGCCGAGAGTTCTCTGGAGCTTTCTGCCAATGAGGGTGGACTTCTGGTTACGGCTCGCGACCTCGATGGCACCGGGGATGACCTGGATCTGATTATCAAGAGCGCGTGGTCACATCGTCCTATTGGAGTTTGGATCAACAACCACCACGGCGGGTTCACCAAAGCTGAGGCGAGTGTCTATGCACCCTCGATCTGGTCTGATAGCCCGTTAATGCTCTCTTCGGACCTGCCGGAAATCTTCCATGGCGCCATTCTGCTGTGGCACCAGTCTTACCTTCAACCTTCGACTCAACGCTGCCCCGGCGAGCGCTGGATGCGCCAGGGCTTTGTTGAGCTGCCGGACCTTGATATGCCCTCGCGCCTGACGGCAGATCCGCAGCACACGCGAGGCCCGCCTCGCCTTGCTTCTTAAAGTATCTCTAACCTAATTCTTTGTCGTCAAGTGCAGAGGTCTTGTTCACAACTGGCCGGCCTCGGCTTGAGGGCAGTACCTCGATGTGTATGCGGACGATTGGAAAGTGTTCGAAGGTCCGACGAGGGGAGATTGGAGTCGGTTATGAAAAGCAAAGAATTGCAAATTGGTCTTCTCCTGATTTCGCTCGTAACGCTGCTAACGCAATGCGGCTGTAGCCAAGCGCACGGAGATGCGGCGGCGGAGGCGCCGCCTCCCGCGCAGGTTGTTCCCTTCGCGGATGCCAGCCTCTTTACGGTCGATCATCCTGAGCAGTACCCGACCGTGGCCGCAGTCGAGCGGGCCGCAACCCCGGAGTTGGTCGTCACGGGGACAGTTACCCCCGACGTTTCCCGCAACGTCCCGGTCGTTTCCCTCGCCTCAGGACGCGTCATGGCCATTCACACGCGTCTCGGCGATACCGTGCAGAAGGGCCAGTTGTTGATGACGATTCGGAGTGACGATGTGTCGGGCGGCTATTCGAATTACCGAATGGCCATCGCGGATGAAATTCTGGGCCGGAGTCAATATGAGCGCGCCAAGGACCTCTATGAGCATGGCGCCATCGCTCTGAATGATCTGGAGGTGGCGAAGGACACCGAAGACAAGGCCAAAGTCGCCGTGGACACGGCGGCCGAGCACTTGCGGCTGCTCGGTAACGATCCCAACAAGATGAACAACATGGTGGATATTTTCGCGCCGGTTTCGGGAGTAATTACCGACCAGGAAGTCACCACGGGGTCTCTCGTCCAGGCCTACAATACCCCGTACCCGTTCACGATCTCGGATCTCTCGGCAACCTGGATTGTCTGCGATGTGTACGAGAATGACCTGGCCAATGTCCGGCTCGGCGATTCTGCGGAGATCAGGCTGAATGCCTATGCCGATCGCAAGTTCAAGGGGAGGGTGAGCAACATTGGCGCGATTCTCGACCCCAACATCCGCACGGCCAAGGTCCGGATAGAAGTTCAGAATCCAGGAATTATGCGGGTGGGCATGTTCGTGAGGGCCACCTTCCACGGTCAAACCACGGAGATGCACACGATTGTCCCGGCCTCCGCCATCCTCCACATGCACGATCGCGATTTTGTCTACGTTCCCGCGCCCGGCAACAAGTTCCGCCGCTTGGAAGTGGTTAGTGGGGATGTTTTGCCGAACGACACGCGTTTGCAGGAGATCAAGTCAGGGCTCCAGGCATTGCAACCGGTGGTCACGAATTCTCTGGTCTTGGACCATGTGCTGGCGCAGTAAAAACTGTCCGTGGTCCGTTGTCCGTGGTCCGTCGCTCGTCGTAAACGGGTAATCAACTGGTTTGTAATACCCTCAGACGGATGCGTGAAGTGATCGTGTTTGAGTCGAGACAAGAGGCGGGCTTCGGGCAACGGACCACGGACAACGGACAAAGGGCAAGGGACAAAACATGATTCGTGCTCTCGTCGATTTTGCACTGAACAACAAGTTTGTGGTGTTGGCCGTGGGGGCCTTGTTGATGGGGTGGGGGGCGATCTCCTTTCACAACTTGCCGGTGGAGGCGTATCCCGACATCGCCGACAACTACGTGACGGTTATTACCCAGTGGCCGGGGCGTTCCGCGGAGGAAGTGGAACAGCAGGTTACGATTCCCATCGAGATACAAATGGCCGGAATGCCGCACATGACCTTTCTGCGCTCCGAGTCTATTTTCGGTCTGTCGTACGTGATCATGATCTTCGATGACAGTTCCGTGAACGATTGGAACCGCCAGAAGGTGCTGGAAAGACTCACCCAGGTCAATCTTCCCCCTGGACAAAACCTTTCGCCACAAATCGGCACGGACTGGAGCACCACGGGCCAGATTTATTGGTACACGACTAGAAGTACCAATCCGCGCTATGACCTGATGGAACTCCGGTCCATTGAAGACTGGGTTCTGCTCAAGCAATTCAAGTCCGTTCCCAATGTCGTGGATGTTTCCGACTTCGGGGGAACGGTGCGCGAGTATCAGGTGCGCGTCGATCCGAGCAAACTCGTCTCCTACGGATTGAGCATCGGCCAGGTGGAGCAGCAACTCGCCAACAACAATATCAATGCCGGCGGCAGCTTTGTGGAAGAAGGGATGCAGCAGATGAACGTCCGCGCCCTGGGGCTCTTCAGCAGTGTGCAGGACATCGAACAAACCGTCTTAAAGACCCAAACCGGAACCGCCTTGCGGGTGAAGGACATCGCGATCGTCACCCAGGGCCCTAAAATCCGCTTAGGCCACATGGCAAGGGCGAACCACCTGGAGGATGGGCGCATCATCGACGAGCCGGACGTCATCCAGGGTGGAGTGTTGTTGCGCAAGGGCGCGGAAGAGGAACCCACCCTCGAGGCCATTCACAAGAAAGTGGACGAGCTCAACAACGGCCTCCTGCCCCCGGGCGTGAAGGTGGTTCCCATGCTGGATCGCAGCGACCTCCTGCATTTCACCTTGCACACGGTCATGCACAACCTCACCGAGGGCATGATCCTGGTAACCGTCATCCTTTTCCTGTTTCTCCTCAATGCGCGCGCCGCTTTGATCGTGGCGCTGACCATTCCGTTCTCTCTGCTTTTTGCCTCCATCTTCTTGAACTTGAGCCACATTCCCGCCAACCTTCTCTCCTTGGGGGCACTGGATTTCGGAATGGTCGTTGACGGGGCGGTGGTCATGATGGAAAACATCATCCGCCATCTGAGCCACGGCCGGCGCAAGACCATGGCCGGAGTCCCCAAGACCACGGCAGAAATAATCAGTGAGGCTGCCCACGAGGTTCAACGCCCGGTCTTCTATGCCATCGCTATCATCATCACCGCCTATTTGCCTATTTTCACGTTGCAGCGGGTGGAGGGCAGACTCTTCCGGCCCATGGCTTGGACGGTGGCCTTCGCTCTGCTGGGCGCCATGACGTTTTCGATTTTGATTGTTCCGGTCCTGGCGAGCATATTTTTCCGCAAGGGAGTCGCTGAACGGAAGAACCTGGTGATGGAATATCTGACAGAGTTTTACCGTCGGCGGCTGCGCTGGGCCATTCAGCATCGTTGGGTCGTGCTTTGTATCGCCCTGGCGGCCCTGGCGGGGACGATTTATTTGGGTTTTGGCGGCGTCATTGGAGCGGAATTTCTGCCGCACCTGGATGAAGGCGCCATCTGGGCGCGCGGCACCCTGGCGAATAGCACGAGCCTCTCGGAGGGCGAAAAATTCACCACCAACTGCCGTTATGTATTCGCCTCGTTTCCGGAAGTGACCAAAGTGGTATCGCAGGTCGGACGGCCTGACGACGGCACGGACACTGGCGGATTTGGTAATACCGAATACTTCGTTGACTTGAAACCGCACGATCAATGGCGCCCGGTATTTCATAAGAACAAAGATGAACTGATTGCTGCCATGAACCGCGCGCTGGAGGAATATCCGGGGGCCATCTGGAACTTTTCCCAGCCCATCGAGGACAACGTGGGCGAGACGATGACCGGCACCAAAGGTTCGCTGGCGCTCAAGATCTTCGGGGATGACCTGAAGGTTCTTGAGCAGAAGGGCGAAGAAGTCACGACGGTCATGTCGGCCATCCCGGGCATGCACGACGTGAAACTCCTGCGCGATTTCGGCCAGCCGAACCTCGACTTGACGATTGACCGCCGCATGGCGGCGCGCTTCGGCATCAACGTGGCCGATGTACAAGACGCCGTGCAGACGGCCGTGGGCGGCAATGCGGTGAGCCAGGTCCTCCAGGGTGAGGCGCGATACGACGTGGTGGTGCGGTACCAGGAACCCTATCGGAATACCCAGCAGGCTATCGAAAATGTTCGCCTGCTCTCCCCCAGCGGAGAGCGGGTGTCTTTGGCGCAATTAACCAAAGTTGAGGTCAAGGACGGCGCGTACGACATCTACCGCGAAGGCAACACCCGCTATGTGGCGGTAACCTTCAACGTGCGAGACCGAGACCTGGGGACCACGGTGGAAGACGCGATAAGACAAATCGGTAAAAAAGTGAAATTGCCGCCGGGCTATAGCCTCGGTTGGTCGGGCGAGTACGAAAGCGAACAGCGGGCGGAAAAACGCCTGGCGGTCATCGTTCCGCTGACGATTCTCGTCATCTTCATTATTCTCTACATCATGTTTCGTTCCTACAAATGGGCATTGCTCATTCTGCTCAACGTCGGCCTGGCGCGCGTGGGAGGCTTCCTGGCGCTGGTGATTACCGGGACCTACCTCAGCGTGTCGTCGGGGGTCGGCATGTTGGCGCTCTTTGGGGTATCGGTGCAAACGGGCGTTATTATGCTCGAATACATCAACCAACTCCGGGCGCGCGGCTATACGATCGTGGAGTCCGCGGTGGAGGGAGCCGTGCTCAGACTCCGCCCGATTATGATGACCATGCTGGTGGCGACTCTGGGCTTGCTGCCCGCAGCGCTGTCGCACGACATCGGATCGGACTCGCAGCGCCCCTTCGCGATCGTCATTGTAGGAGGCCTGATTGCGGACCTCGCCTTGAGTATCGTAATCTTACCAACGTTTTATGTTTGGGTTGCGAAGGATACGGACGCGCTCCCGGAGCCGGAGGGATCGATTGAGGTATAAAATTGTGAGTCAACGCAGATGGGAGGCATGGAGCAGGATGCCGGGGGGCGTTGCGGTGGGGCGGTTGGCGGGCGCGGCATTCGCCCCAGCCCAAGGTTCCGAGCGGCAGGGGGAAGTCTAGATGGCGGCGTTGTGAGAGTAGTTTACAGAAGGACCCACGATCATGGTGCGGCGATTTTCAACCGCCGCAGATCGCGGACACAAATTTCACAGGCTCGTGAGGAGGTTATGTCACATTTCCGGAAGCTGCTCGTTCTCTTGGTATTTCCCCTGTTTCCTGTGCCGTCCTTTTGCCAGCAGGCGCTCACGTGGGAACAGCTTCGGGATAAATTCGAGGCCGCAAATCCGACCCTGAAAGTCGCTCAAATTAATATCGAAGAGTCGCGCGCCAATGAGATGACGGCCTATCTTCGCCCCAATCCGAGTTTAGGTGTGCTGGCGGATGGGACGCAGCTTGTTCCGTATCAAGGGGTCTGGCAACCGCTCGCCGGCACGGATTATTCCCCGAGTGTTAGCTACCTGCATGAAAGGCGGCACAAGCGCGAGTTGCGGCTGGAAAGCGCCAAAAAAGCAACGGATATCGCTGCCTCCCAGTTTAGGGATCAGGACAGGACGCTCCTTTCCACTCTGCGGAGCGCGTTCGTGCTGACGCTGCAACAGAAGGCGATCCTGGCACTGGCTAAAGCCAACCTCGAATACTACGACAAAGTACTTAGCATCAGCAGGGAGCAATTCCGAGTGGGGGGCATAGCGAAAATAGATCTCGATCGCCTGGAGCTTCAACGTGTGCAGTACGAATCAGACCTGGAAAGCGCCCGGGTGGCCCTGGTGGACGCGAAAATCCAGGTTCTGATGCTGCTGAACGATCGTATGCCAGCGAAGCAGTTTGATGTCGCGGGCCCGTTTGATTCCTCGGACCAACTTCCCTCACCCGACGAGCTTCACCGCATGGCGCTTGATACCCGGCCAGACCTTAAGGCGGCTATCCAGGCTGTGGATAAGGCGAAAACGGATCACCAGTTGGCGGTTTCCAATGGATCAACCGACCCGACGTTTAGCGTCTGGTATACCTATAATCCCTCTTTCAACAATCCTTATGATAAACATACCATAGGAATGAGCGTAAACATCCCCCTCCGCATCTTCGACCGGAACCAGGGGGAGAAGCTGCGTACTCTATTGGATATCGGCCTCAACGAACGGCAACGCGACGCCGCTGAGGCCCAGGTATTCAGCGATGTGGATACTGCTTACGCCAACGTGGAGAGCAACATAAACCTGCTGCGCCCCTACAAGGAGAAATATCTCGCCCAGGCAGTTCGAGTGCGTGACACCGTGACCTATTCTTACCAGCGCGGCGCAGCATCCTTGCTTGATTTCCTGAACGCCGAGAGCGACTATCGCAGCGTTCAGGTGAACTATTTGACCCTCGTCGGTGCTTATCTGACTTCCGTGGCGGAATTGAATGAGGCGGTGGGGCGGGAGGTTATTCCATGATCCGCAAATTGTTTTGAAATTGGCCCACCGCCCGGAGCTGGCTTGGTGGATTATGGCGGACGAGCAGTTACGTGAGGCTGTGGGTACCGGCAACTTGCCCTGAGAAGGGAGATACCGGGAGCGGGTTTCAGGCTAGGCACGTTGGCGGCCAAACGGACGGAGAAAATTGCCGGGGAGCTAATGAACTATCCTGAGGCCGGGAAAGTGACATTTTGACCCTGGGGACGCGGGCCCAGGCGCGTTATAGCACTCCCTGCGCAATTGCGGGAGGCCAGAGTGCCGGAAGTGAGCAAAAAAACCAATTTGGCCAAACCTTGTTAGTCATCGCCACAAAGGTCGATAAGCGTGGCCCAAGGAGACGACGAAGTGAAGAGATTCGAGGTGCGGGGCTGGTTTGAGGAAACCGGCATCATCGCTGCGGTTCGCATGAAATCGCCGGAGTCGGCCATGTTTGCCGCTGAAGCGGTCGCGGCAGGAGGGATTGTCGTCATCGAAATCCCACTCACCGTGCCCAACGCCGTCAAGGTCATCGCCAACTTGGTCAAAAGCATTCCCGGTATCGTTGTGGGGGCGGGAGGAGTGGCGAATCCGGCAATCGCGCAGGTGTGTCTCGATGCCGGGGCGCAGTTTCTGACCAGTGATGGTCTGGAACCTGCCGTGATCGAGTTCGCCTCCCAACAGGATGTAGTCGTCATCCCCGGCGCGCTGACCCCGACGGAAGTTATCAACGCATGGGGAGCGAAATCCGATTTCGTTAAGGTCGTGCCCTGCGCACATATTGGGGGTGCAGCCTATATCGCATCGCTCCATCAGATGTTTCCTCAGATTCCGCTCGTGGCCTCCGGTGGCGTGAATCAACAGAATGCGTCTAATTTTATCATTGCGGGGGCAATTGCGCTGGGCGTGGGCAGGGAACTGATGCCTCCGGAGGCGATCAGCCGTCGCCAGCAGGAACGGATTGGCGAACTGGCCCGCCGGTTCCTGGGCTTTGTGAAGGCCGGCCGGGATCATTTGGACGCGCGCGCGCGAAGGGTTGCGGGTCCCGATCAATAGCCTGGTGGCGTTAATAGCAATACAACCGATCCTTCAATATAGCAAGTGGAGTGGCAATCCAAGATGAAATGGGTAAGCATCGTGTGCGCATTCTTCGTTTGTACCGCCGCCGCGCTGTCGGTGCAGGATTTAAGAGCCGGCGGTGTCGCGGCGAAAAGTGCAGGGTTAGTGAGTGGCCCCGCAGCGTCTTTGCCGGGAATGCCCCCGGTTCTCGACCCGCACGATATCTACGCGGCGGACCGAGCCGGCGACCTGAGCCCCACGGTGAGGGACTATCCCTCCCGCGTCTATGTGCCGAACAGCGGCAGCAACACCGTAGACGTCATCGACCCCGCAACCTATAAGATCATTGACCATTTCAAGGTGGGCCGCCAACCTCAGCATGTCACGCCGTCCTATGATCTCAAGACCCTCTGGGTGCTCAATGACCTGGGCGATAGCGTGACCAGAATCGACCCCGCCACGGGAAAGAAGGGCGCGACCGTTCATGTCGAAGACCCTTACAACATGTATTACACGCCGGATGGCAAATATGCCATCGTGGTGGCGGAAAGAAAGGATCGGCTCGATTTCGTCAATCCTCAAACCATGAAGCTCGATCACGCACTTTCCGTGCCCTGCCGGGGCGTAGATCACATGGACTTTTCCGCGGACGGGCGCTACCTGATTGCCAGTTGCGAATTCTCCGGGACGCTGCTGAAAGTCGATGTGGAGAAGCAAAGCCTGATTGGGGAGTTGAAGCTCCCGTTCCAGGGTATGCCGCAGGACGTCAAACTCTCTCCCGACGGAACAATTTTTTACGTGGCGGATATGGATACGAACGGTGTGTACGAAGTGGATGGCGACGAGTTTAAAGTTCTAGGATTCATTCCCACCGGTAAGGGTGCGCACGGCCTGTACACCAGCCGCGATTCGCGAGTGCTTTATGTGTCGAACCGTGCGGAGGGAAGTATCTCTCTCATCGGCTTTGCCGAACGGCGTGTGCTGACGACGTGGAAGCTCCCCGGTGGAGGCACGCCCGATATGGGAGGAGTCTCCGCCGACGGCAAAGTCTTGTGGCTATCGGGGCGCTATAGCCGCCAGGTCTACGCCATCGATACGGCTACCGGGAGCCTGCTCACCCGCATTAAAGTGGGAAAAGGCCCCCACGGCCTGTGCGTCTACCCCCAGCCCGGCCGCTACTCCCTCGGACACACCGGCATTTTCCGATAGAGAGGATCTACACCTTGCCGGAACGACCATCGAAGTGGCTTACGCTGCTATCGTGTTTTGCCTGGAACCCGCACAGGTGCATTGGCATCTAACTTAACGCGACCAAAAAAACCGAAGAGGTGGAAACAATGACACAAACACCAGACCCCATGCACCCGACCAAAATCGCTGACCGATCCCTCCACCAACTGTTCCATGAGGCCCGCACGCATTCCGCCTGGCTTCCCAGGCGCATCCCTGTTGAAACCCTCCGCGAAGTTTATGATCTAGCTCGTTTGGGTCCGACCAGCGCGAATTCCGGTCCTGCCCGTTTCGTATTTCTTGAAAGCAAAGCTGCCAAGGCACGCCTGCTACCCGCTCTTGCTCCCCTTAACGTGGAAAAAACCGCAGCGGCGCCGGTCACAGTCATTGTCGCCTGGGACACCGAGTTTTACGAGAAGCTTCCCCGGTTATTTCCCCACGCCGACATGCGCTCCTATTTCGTAGGGAATCAGGGATTGATCGATGAAACGGCCTTCCGCAATAGTTCGCTTCAGGGAGGCTACTTCATTCTCGCCGCTCGAGCCGTGGGGCTTGATTGCGGCCCCATGTCCGGCTTTGACCCGGCGAAAGTGAACGCGGAGTTCTTCCCCGACGGCAAATGGAAAGTGAACTTCCTCATCAATCTCGGCTACGGTGATCGCAGTAAGCTCCATCCCCGCAACCCGCGTCTTGACTTTGACGAGGCGTGCCGGGTACTGTGACCCCGAAACCTATTCGGAGGCTTTCCATGCGTTCTCTTGAGAGAGTCCGAGAGCTTGTCGCGGGCCGGCCCGTTGATCACCTTCCCGTCCAGCCGGTCATCATGATGTTCGCCGCCCGGCATTTGGGCATTCCCTTCATCGACTACACCCGGGACGGGAGGAAGATGGCCGCCGCGCAGAGCAAGCTTGTGCACGACTTTGGCATCGACTGCCTGCTGACGTGTTCCGACCCGGCGCGGGAGGTGATCGACATTGCGGGGGAGGGAAGCATCAACTGGTACGAGGACCAGGGTCCGGCCATTTGCGAGGAGCGCGCCGCCCTGCTCGACAAGTCACGCCTGAAAACCTTCCGCATCCCTGATCCGCTCGGCGGGGGCCGCATGCACGATCGGATCAAGGGGATTGAGGCCATGCACCGGGAGTTCGGGGGCGAGGTCTCAATCGTCGGATGGGTGGAAGGCCCGCTGGCACTAGGCCAGGAACTGCGAGGCTTGACCCGCGCCATGACGGATTTCATTGACGATCCCGGCTTCATGAGGGACCTTCTCGATTTTACGGCGGAGGTGGCCATGGTTTACGCCCAGGCGGAAATTCAGGCCGGCGCCGACACCATCGGCATGAGCGACGCCGCGGCCAGCATGATGGGCCCCAAGTATTACCGCGAGTTTCTGTTCCCCCGGCAACTGCGCGTGGTCGAGTCCATCCGCAAGGCCCATCCGGAGGTCATCGTCCGGCTGCACATGTGCGGGAACACCGACCCCTTGATTCCACAGATGAGGCAACTGCCCGTGCAAATCTTCGAGTTGGATTCGCCGACTAACCTGGCGGCGGCGCGGGCCAGCCTGGGACCGGACCGGGTGATTCTGGGAAATGTCTCGACGATCACCGACATGTTGGAAGGAAGCCCCGAGCACGTCTATGAGGCATCCCGGCGGTGCCACCAGATTTGCGGGAAGTTCCACATCGTGGGCACGGGCTGCGAAGTGCCGCCCACGACGCCGCCCGAAAATCTGTACGCCATGGTGCGGTATTCGCGGGAGCACCGGCCGGACGAGTTCGAAACCGCCACCGCCGCCTGATCTGCTTCGATTCATGCGCTCCCTGTGCCCTTGGCGCCTTGAAGTGCGGGAACAGAACTCCTGCTTCGACTAGCCACTTCTCCAGGCGCGGAGGAACGTGCTTCACCATTCTGGTGTATAATGGTGTCATGCCTGTTTCGAACAAAGTCGTCCGCCAGACCGTGGGCCTTCCGGCTGATACGGCGCGCCACGTCCGCAGCCTGGCGAAGCAACGGCGCCTTAGCGCCAACCGGATCATCGTTGAGCTTGTGGAAGAAGGGATCGAGGCCCAGAAGCGCAAACAAACAGAATTCTTTGAACTCGCCGAGCGTTACCGCGCGGCAACCGATCCTAAAGACGTTGCTCGCCTCGGGGATGATCTAGGCCGCATGGTTCTTGGTCACTGATGCCGTACCTCGAAACCTGGAGCAAGCTCCCGCCTGCGATCCGCCAGCACCTGATGAAGAGGATGCGGGATCGACGCATCAGCATCGCTGACCTTAATAAGCTTCGGATTTGGGTTGAGTCCCGTCCGCTCGTTCCGGAGGGGGAGTGGTACAAGGATTTCGGATCTTTCAGACTCTGCGGTGAGGGATCGTATCCGAAGGCCTTCCTGCTTTCTGGTCAGCACGCCCAGGGCGAAATCATGTGACCTCTACGGCAGTTTCGAGACGAAATGATAGCTGCCGGACTCGAGTTCGAAAACCGCCTTGCCTTTTTCCATGCCGTTTGGCCTGACTCCCGCACTGTCGGTCGCCGTCCGTCCGCCTTCGGTCACCGCTTGGGGCGAACTGGCGGGCAGGTACAGGGTGGCGCTCGTCCCTGGCGGAACGGTCGCGTCTAAACGCAGTGTGCCGTTCTCAATCCGCCAGTCACTGACGATCATCCCGTGGGCGGACTTGTAGCGCGTTCGAGCGAAGGTCAGGCCACCCACCAGCGCCGGTTTCAGGATGAAATGCCGGAAGCCCGGTGCATTCTCATCCAACCTAATGCCCCCGATGCCTTCGATGAACCATGCGCCGATGGAGATCAGCGTGTCATGGATATGGGATTCACCCGACCAGCTTTCCCAACTCGTGGTGGCCCCCTGTTCGAGCATATAGCCCCAACTGGGGAAGTCCTTCTTGCTGGCCATCTGGTAAATCAGATCATTGCGGTCATCCTCCATGAGTTCCTTGAGCAGGAAGTAGGTGCCGTGCATGCCGGAGTCGAAGTGGCCGCCATTCTTGACCAGGATAGTGTCTTCCAGGTTCTTGGCCACCGCCGCGCGCAGCTCCGGCGGAACGATTCCGAGTAGCAGCGCCAGCGCCAGGTAGGGCTGTTGGCCAGTGGCGTAACTGTTGGGGGCGACGAAATAACGTTTGTGCAGCGTTCGGCGCAGCGTGGCCGCCCTTTCCGTGTACATCGCTGCATCGGCGGGCTTGTCCAGGATGGCCGCGATCTTGGCGGCCAGTTGCAGGGTGTAGAGGTAGTGCGCGTTGTTGATGAAGCGCGCGGCGACAGGGTCTCGGGAGGGGTCATTGCCGGCCCCCTGCTCCGTTTGTTGCGGCGTAACCCAGTCGCCGAGGTAGTTCCATTTCGGAATGCTCATGCCGATGCTGTTGTAAGGCTCCAGGATGTTGTCCCGAGTCTTGGAGTCGGCGAAGGCTAGCCACCTCTGGATCATCGGATAGTTGGTCTCCAAAATCCCCTTGTCGCCGTAGTTCAGGTAAACCTGCCAGGGCATGGTGACCACAAAGTCGCTCCACATGGGACCGCCGCCGCCCTGGTCCGGGTAATTGGGGGCGGTGTACGGCAAATCGCCGGACTGCGGATCCTGCGCATCGCGCCAGTTGGTGGCCCAGCGATTGTAGAGGCCCCCGGTGTCAAAGTTGAACAGGCCCGTTTCCAGCGAGGTCCCAGCATCGCCGCCGTAGCCGAGGCGTTCGCGCGTGGGGCAGTCCACCACGTAGCCGTTGAGCGAGAGGCACTGGTAGGTCCAGGTCACCAGGCGGTAGATGCGATTCAATAGGTCGTCAGACGATTCGAAATCGCCGGCGCGCCCGTAGCCGGTGCGCATGAAATAACCTCGGATGCTCTCAGCGGTGGGCGTCTGGCCGAGCCCCGTGACATGCGCGAAGCGGAACGCATGGTAATTGAACCGCGAGCACACCACCTGGTCCGCCCCGGCACGGGTCACGTACTCGTCGCGCTGGTTATACGTGCCGTAGCGGCCCCCGGCCGGAGGATTATCAGCAAACTCGATCTTGAGGTTCTTGCCGGCTGTCATCCCCGAAGGCAGGCGCAATTCCAGCCATCCCGTAAAATTCTTGCCCATGTCGATCAGCCAGCCACCGCCCGGCGTCGCGTCGATCTTCACCGGGTGGAGAGTCTCCAGGATGCGGTTGGGCTCGACCATCTGCGCCGACGTGGTTACCTTCGGCGGGTCAAAGGTGGCGGCGGCCTCCCAGGCGGAATCGTCCAGCTTGACGCCGTTCCAATCTGGAACCTCCTGCCGGGCATCATAGTGTTCCCCGCCGTAATCGCCAAACGCCGTCCCCCGGCCGAGGGGAGTGATGGGGCTGGCTCTCGCCTTCCAAGTGCCGTCGGTTCCTATCGCCACCGCCTTGCCATCCGGCAACACGATGTCGAACTGCGCGCGCACCAGCGGCCCGTCGTAAACCACGCCCGGATGGCCCCGGACGTACCAGCCGCGGCCCATCCACAGCGCCACGGTATTGCGGCCTTCCACCAGATAGCCGGTGATGTCGTGGGTCAAATACCAATTGCGATGGGAATAATCCACCACCGCCGGGGCCAAAACGTAGTCGTCAACCTTCTTTCCATTGACGTAGAGTTCGTAGTAGCCCAGTGCGTTCACATAGGCCGTGGCGCGCTGCGGTTTCTGGGCGAGCGTCAAGGTTTTGCGCAGCCAGGGGAAGGGCAGGGGTGTGCCCTCTTTGACCTCAGCGGGACGCACCAAGCCGATCCAACGGGCGTACCAATCCGAGTCGTGGAGCAGGCCCATCGACCAATGGGCCGGGGCGCTCCACGGCGTCACGTGACCCTCTTCATCCCAGACGCGGACTTTCCACCACACCTGGGTTCCCGAAGCCAGCGGCTTCCCAGCGTAGGCGACGAACGCCGTCTGATCCGAGCTGACTCTGCCGGAATCCCAGAGGTCGCCCCGGCCTTGCCGGAGGTTCTCGGGACGCGCGGCCACCAACACGTGGTAGGCGCTCTGCCGCCGGCCGCGCGGCCCGGCCGTCATCGTCCAGCTCAGCCGGGGTCTTTCCACGTCGATGCCCAGCGGGTTCACCAGGTACTCGCAGCGCAGCTCTTCCACGGACAATGCGGTCTCGCCGGATGCTGCGCGGTCCGCCGGCGACTGCAATACCATGATAAGAACACCAATGATAACTGGTCTCATTTGACCATCTCCTTGCTAAAAAATCAGCCTGAGCGCGAATTGGATCTGGCGGGAGGTGCCGGCGGTCTTGTTGATGATCCCGAAGCCGGTTCCGCGAATGACGTTCAGGGGAAGACCAAAATCGACGAGATTGAAAACGTTGAAAAACTCGGCGCGAAACTGGAGGACCGCGGCTTCGGTGTTCCCGCGTTCACCGAAGCTTGTGTCCTTGGTCAAGGAGAAATCCAAATCGCGGAATCCCGGTGCACGGAAGGGGTTGCGTCCGAGGGTTCCGAATAAGCCCTGGTTGGGACCGGTGCCGCCGGGCACTCCGATGGGAATCTGGAAGAAATCCGCGTTGTTGCTGCCCTCTCCGAAGTAATCTTCGCGTGCCGTGCGGCTGGTGGAGAAGACGGGCCGGCCGACTTGGTCGGGACGATCGGCGCCTCCCGACCCCATGCCGGTCTGCTGGATGCCGGAGTACACGCCGAAGGGAGGACCGCTGGTGAGCGTGGTGATATTCAGAATTTGCCAGCCGGAGGTCACCTTCTTGCTCACGGGACGCAGGAAGCCGGCGCGGTCAAAGGGCAGGGCTTGAATCAAGCTGAGGGCAAACACATGCGTGGTGTCAAACGTGGAGGGGCCTTTCTCCAATCCGGGATTACGCGGATCTTGGGGCAGGGTTTGCAGAACTGGGCCCGTACTCCCGAAAAAGCCACCCAGAACCGCGCTGGTATCGTCGAGCGATTTGCTGTAGGTGTAGCTGGCTTGAAAGCCCAATCCCGCGCGCAAGGAAGTTTTCGACACTCCGGTCTGCAAGGCGTGGTAGGTGGAGTGCGATCGCGTGGCGATCAGATAGGAAGGCCCGTACCCAGCGATTGGGTTGCCGCTGGAATCGGTTTGCAAGAAGGGGGCAAACCGGGGGTCGGCGCCGGCGTATCCGTTGAACGCCTGCATGGCGGACAAATGAATTCCCGCCGTTGCCACGTAGGAAGCGCTCAGCGTCACATCGCCGAAGGAATGCTCGAAGCCGGCGGTATAGGTGCCGATGTACCCATTGCGGAAATCCGGGGAAATCCCTCCGGCGCCCAACAACTGGAGCTCGTGCCCGGGCGTAAGCGCCGTCAAGTCGCTTTGGAATCGCATCAGATCGAGTTGCGTATTTGGCGGGACGGCAGTCGTGGGGCCCTGCTCGTAAATCTGCTGGCCACCCACCGTGTAGATGGGAGGCAACGCGACGCTCGAGACAGAATTGGCAAAGGGCACGGTGACGTTGGGCTGAGCAGTCACGAGCGGCCCCACGGTATAGGGGAGACTGCCGGTCAGGAAGTTGTTCTGCCAGATATTCGTCAAGATCGTGGAAATGGCGCCGCCGAAATGCCAGACTGTGTGGTTCGTAACCTGCCAGTCGAGACCGAGGCGCGGCCCCCACCCGCCCCAGTCCATGCCGTACGGAGGCTGGGGATTCACCAGGTACTTTATTGTGGCCCCTGTTTCCCACGGAACCGCCGGCGAACCCTCCGGATTTACGATACGAGCGGCCGCGGTGAGGTGGTGGGCTTCACCAATGCGCGAGTTGACCTCGTAGCGTAATCCGTAATTAAGGCTCAATCGAGGGGTGACCTTCCACGCGTCCTGAAAGTAGAAATTGTAAGCGGCACGCCGCGCTGTGGCCTCTCCCACCCGGTCTCCTTGGGGAAAGTACTTGGGCGCAACAGAAATGGTATAACTGAAAGGGGTTCCCGTCAGAAAGGCGCTGAGCGTATCCGGGAGGGGGGCACCTGCCTGGATATTGTGCTGTCCACTCACGGAAGGAATAGCGGATTGCGCATAGGCCGTCCCTCCGCCGAAAGTATAGAGACCATTCGGGTTCGAGTCAAAGACCGTGGTGTCGTGGTTGAAGCGGGTTTCAACCCCCCACTTCATCGAATGGGATCCGTGCACGAAGGAGAAGGATTGCCGGGCTTGGAACAATGACGTAAACGTGCCGATGTTGGTCCCGGCCGCGTTGTTGAAGGGTTCGAACAGGCCGTCGCCAAACGCCAGGCCCGGCTGCGTGGTGTTGATGGTGGGGAAAAAGGGCGTGCTTCGTTCCACCCCCGCGGTGGTCTCGGAAATGAAATGCGGGGTCACCGTGCGCAGATAGCGAAAACCGCCATTGCGTTGGTGATCGAAAAAACGTGTGGTGAAGGTAGGGTTAATGGCCGTCTGATCGGGATTGGTCAAGGGACCATCGACCTGGTTCAGGCTGAAGCGGGCATAGAATTGCGATTGGTCGGAGATTCGATGGTCGACCCGGAACGAGAACTGATCGGTTACGCTCGGGACGGGGGCGGAGGTCGCGTAGGTGCGGTCCCCAAACGGCCCCTGGGGATCATCGGGCGCCGGATAACCGGCCAGCACGGAGCTGATCTGCGGGTTGACAGGGACCAGCAAGGTGTCGCCCGGGAACGCGGTGGTATCCATGCCCTGGCGTTCCTGCATGGAAGGAACCGAGAGGATCTGCGTGGTCCCGAGCACCTGGCGGAAGCCTTGGTACTGCCCGAAGAAAAAAGTCCGCTGGCGGCCGTCATAGAGCCCCGGGAGGACGAAGGGACCGCCCAGTGTGAAGCCAAATTCATTGCGCACAAAGTGCGGGATGCGGCCGGGACTCACCGGGCTGCGCCGGTCAAAAAAGTTGCGCGCATCGAACGCCGAGTTGCGTAGGAACTCGAAGACGGACCCGTGGAGATCTTCGGTCCCCGACCGGGTAATGATATCGGTAAAACTCGCGGCGCCGTGGCCGATTTCCGCCGGCATGACGCCGGAGCTGGAGCGGACCTCCTGAATGGCGTCGACATTGAAATTGGAGAAAGTCGATCCACCCATTTCCGGGTCGGTGGTGTCGATCCCATCCATGGCGAAGACGGTGGTCACACCACGCTGGCCGTTTACCGCAAACTGCTGGGTGAAATTCGCGGCGCCATTGGTGTCGGTCATGGTGCCGGCGGCCAGCAAGAGCAACTGGCTGAAGTCGCGCTTATTGAGCGGCAACGTTGACACTTCTTTTTTCGACAGGCGCTCGCCACCACTCGACTTCGCTTCGGAGGCGGTTTTTGCTTCTGTAGGATTCTGGTCCTGCGGAGTAGCGCTGTTATCCTGCGAAGATGGTGCGGCCGCAGGTTTCGATTCCGTCGATTGCCCTTCCTGACCGAATGACGATATTTGCCAGGGGCCGAACAGAGCAAGTGTCGCGAGGAAAACAATCAAGGTGGTTAAGATTCCGGGTCTTGTTTTAGAACAATTCAGTTTCATGGACCTCACTATGAATAGACGAAGGCGAGATTATATTCGAATACGGCCACCCGTCACTGGGAAGATTGCAACCAACTCAGCATCTCTCGCCCGGGAGGACCGAATTGAGGAGCAGCGCACACATGCCGCCCGTGGCGATTCCGGAGGATAGGGTGTGGCGCAGCAGTTCCGGCAGGGAGCGGAGAATGTCCGGGACAAAGGTGACGCCGAGGCCCAAACCGATCGAGACGGCGATGATGAGGGAAGACCGGCGGTTCATGCGCACTCCCGCCAGAATCCTGATGCCGGCGACCGCCACCGTGCCAAACATGACGATGGTCGCGCCTCCCAGGACCGCTTGGGGAAGCGCTTGGACAAGCCCGCCCACGGCGGGGAACAGGCCCAGCGCCATGAGCATCACCGCAATGAAAGTGCCCACGTAACGGCTGCCCACACCGGTCAATTGGATGACTCCGTTATTTTGGGCGAAGGTCGTGCTGGGGAAGGAATTGAAAATGGCGGCGAGCAGGGAATTGATGCCATCCGCCAGGATGCCGGAGCGCAGCCGCCGGAAGTAGAGGTCACCAGTGATCGGCTGGTTGGTTAGCGATGAGGTCGCGGTCAGGTCGCCGATCGATTCAATCACCGTGATGAGGTACAGAAACGCGAAGGGAACGAAGGCGCCGGCATTGAAGCCCAAGCCGTAATGCAGGGGAACGGGAATCGTGACCAGCGGGAGTCCGCGCAGCCCGCGGAGATCGACTTTGCCGAGGAGAAAGGCCGCCAGGTAGCCCACTGCCAGTCCCAGCACGACTGAGGTCATCCGCAACTGCGGGATGCGGCTACAGTTGAGTATTACAATAGTGGCTAACACCATGCCGGATAAGGCAAGATTGAGGGGGCTGCCAAAGGAGCCGTCGCGCTTGGCGTCAAAGCCGCCCCCCATGGTGGTGATTCCAACCTCGATCAGCGTGAGGCCGATCAACGTGACCACCGTACCGGTGACCAGGGGTGTGATGATCCGGCTGGCGAGCCGCACGCATTGGCTCATCAGGATCGGTACCGCCGACCCCGCCAGACACAAGCCGAAGATGATCCCGAGGGCGGTCTGGGGAGAGGCTCCTGCGGATAGGCTCAGACCGGCAGTGGATACAATGGGACCCAGAAAAACGAAGCTGGTGCCTTGGATGCTCAGGAGCCGTGATCCGATGGGACCGAGGCCTCGCGACTGGAGCAGCGTGGCCAGTCCGGAAATGAACAGCGACATACTCACCAGGAAAACGGTGTTCGGCCGGTCCAGCTTCAGCGCATTACAGATGATCAGGGGCGGCGTGATGATCCCCACGAATACTGCAAACACATGCTGGAGCGCCACGAAGAGGGTTTCGCGGAAAGGGGGCTTGTCTTCCAGGCCGTAGATGAGCTCGGTTCCACTTGCGCCGGGAGTTTCCAGAGCTGCGGTTTCCGCCACGCCGTCTCCAAATTCCGTAGAGGGCCCTCGGTTCCCAGAGACCCTGCGCGCTACCCTCACACCGAAACCGGCACCTTCTGGGTATCACGCGAGGATTCCTGCAGGTCGGGATCGTAATTCAGGTTCGGGCGGAGCCAGCGCTCGACGGCGCGCAGTTCCATGCCTTTGCGGCGATGGTAATCCTCCACCTGATCGCGGTCGATCTTCCCCACGGCGAAATACTTTGCCTCCGGGTGGGAGAAATAGAGCCCGCACACGGAAGCCGCCGGCGACATGGCAAAGTTCTCCGTCAGAAAAATACCGGCATTCTTCTCCGCCTGCAAGAGGTCGAAGAGCTCGCGCTTCTCTGTGTGGTCAGGGCAGGCGGGATAGCCGGGCGCCGGACGGATGCCGCGGTAACGCTCGTGAATCAAGTCTTCGACCGTCAGATTTTCATCCTGGCCATAACCCCAACACTCTCTAGCCCGTTTATGCATTAACTCCGCCAACGCCTCCGCCAGACGGTCGGCCAAAGCTTTCGCCATGATGGAATTGTAGTCGTCGTGATCCTGCTGGAACCGAGCCAACAGGGGTTCAATGTGGGCGCCGGCGGTCACGGCAAAAGCGCCCAGATATTCTTCCCGGCCCGTTTGCTTGGGCGCCATCAGGTCCGCGAGCGCCCAGTTGTGGTGGCCGGGCGCCTTTTCCATCTGCTGCCGCAAGGTGTGGAATACGGTCAGCACGGCGGAGCGTGAGGCATCCGCGTACACTTCGATGTCGTCACCCACGCTGTTGGCCGGGAAAAAACCCATGACGGCGTTGGCGGTGAGGAGCTTCTCCGCGACGATGCGGGCAAGCAACTTGCGGGCGTCTTCCAGCAGTTCGCGCGCCTTGCTGCCCACCGTGGCGTCATCGAGAATTTTCGGATACGTCCCGCGCAGCTCCCAGGCTTGAAAGAAGGGCGTCCAATCGATGTAGGGAACAATCTCCGCGAGCGGCAACGCGGGAAATACTCGCACTCCGGTGAAGGCGGGCCGGGCGGGACGAGCGTGGCTCCAATCGAGGGGCGGCTTGCGCCGGCGCGCCTCCTCCAGGGTCAGCAGTTTCTGCGCGGCCGGCTTGTGCGCGGCGCGGAGCTTGTTCTGCTCTTTAAGGTTTTGTTCTTGAAATGCCGGCCGTGTCTCGTGGTTCTTGAGCTGGCTTACAATGCCGACAGCGCGCGAAGCATCCACCACGTGCACAACCGGTTGGCGGAAGTGGGGGGCGATCTTCACCGCCGTGTGCACGCGGCTGGTGGTGGCGCCGCCGATGAGCAGCGGGATAGTGAATCCCTCGCGCTCCATTTCCCTGGCCACGTGGACCATTTCATCGAGCGAGGGCGTAATCAGCCCGCTCAAGCCGATCATGTCCGCGTGCGTGTCCCGTGCGGTTTGCAGAATCTTCTCACACGGAACCATAACGCCCAGGTCGATAATCTCATAGTTGTTACAGCCCAGGACCACGCCCACGATGTTCTTGCCGATATCGTGCACGTCGCCCTTCACGGTGGCCATCACGATGCGGCCCTCGGCGCGGGCTTTGCCGCCCGCTCCCTTCTCAGCCTCCATGAAGGGGAGCAAATAAGCGACGGCTTTCTTCATGACCCGCGCGCTTTTGACTACCTGGGGCAGGAACATTTTCCCGGAGCCAAATAAGTCGCCCACCACGCTCATCCCGGCCATCAGCGGGCCTTCGATAATGCTCAGCGGCCGACCAAGCTTCTGCCGGGCTTCCTCGGTATCGCTTTCGATGAAGTCCGCCACGCCCTTTACCAGGGCATGTTTCAGGCGCTCCTCGACGGTCCCCTGTCGCCATTCATCTTCCCGAATCTCCGCCCGCCCACGCTGCTTGACCGATTCCGAGAATGCGAGCAGGCGTTCGGTCGAGTCAGCGCGGCGATTCAGCAGCACGTCCTCCACCAATCCCAGCAGGTCGCGAGGCAGTTCCTCGTAAACGGCGAGTTGCCCGGCGTTCACGATGCCCATGTCCATGCCCGCGCGGATGGCATGGTACAAGAACGCCGAGTGCATGGCCTCGCGGAGGGTGTTGTTGCCGCGAAACGAAAAGGAAATATTGCTGATGCCGCCGCTCACTTTGCAGTGGGGAAGCGTGGCCTTGATTTGGCGCGTGGCTTCGATGTAGCTCACCGCGTAATTCCGGTGCTCTTCGATTCCCGTGGCCACGGTGAGCACGTTGGGGTCAAAGATGATGTCGCACGGATCGACGCCCACTTCTTCGGTGAGGATGCGGTGAGAGCGTGTGCAGATCTCGACGCGCCGCTCCGTGGAGTCCGCCTGCCCGGCCTCGTCGAAGGCCATCACCACCATGCCGGCGCCGTAGCGCTTGATCAGGCGGGCGCGCTGTTTGAAGACCTCTTCGCCTTCCTTGAGGCTGATGGAATTCACGATGCCCTTGCCCTGGACGCACTTCAGCCCCGCCTCGATGACGCTCCATTTGGAGCTATCGATCATGATGGGCACGCGCGCAATGTCGGGCTCCGACGCGATGTAGTTCAAGAAGGTGGTCATTGCCTGCTCGGAATCGAGCATGGCTTCGTCCATGTTGATATCGATGATCTGCGCGCCACCCTCCACCTGCTGCTTGGCGACGCTCAAGCCCTCCTCGAATTGGCCGCTCAAAATCAGCTTGGCGAATTTGGGCGAGCCAGTCACGTTGGTGCGTTCGCCAATGTTGACGAAATTGGTTTCAGGTCGAATCACCAGCGGCTCGAGGCCACTGAAGCGGGAGTAGCGTTCCACCTGGGGAGGCACGCGCGGCGGGAAATCCTTCACCGCCTCGTGAATGGCGCGAATGTGCGCGGGTGTGGACCCGCAGCACCCGCCGACGATATTCATCCAGCCGTTCGCGGCGAACTCGCGCAAATCCGCCGACATGATTTCCGGCGTTTCGTCAAACCCGCCGAAGGAATTGGGCAGCCCGGCGTTGGGATAGCAGCTTGTGAAAATCGGCGCGAGGCGGGAAAGTTCCTCGACGTGGGCGCGCATTTGCTTCGCCCCCAGCGCACAGTTGATGCCCACGCTCAGCAGCGGCGCATTGGAGACGGAAATCCAGAAGGCTTCAATGGTCTGCCCGGTGAGCGTCCGGCCGCTCAGGTCGACGATGGTCACGGAAGCCATCAGGGGCAGGCGTTTTCCCGTGTCCTCCAAATACTGCTGGGCGGCGAAGAGCGCGGCTTTGCCGTTGAGTGTGTCGAAGATGGTTTCCGCCAGCAGCAGGTCAACGCCGCCGTCCACAAGGCCGCGGATTTGCTCGTAGTAGGCGTCCCGCAATTGATCGAAAGTCACGGCGCGGGAGGCGGGGCTCGCGATATCCTGCGACGCCGAGGCTGTGCGGCTGGTGGGTCCGAGAGATCCCGCCACCCAGCACCGGCGCGCGGGATTTTCCCGCATAAATCCGTCGGCCGCACGGCGCGCCACCTGGGCCCCGGCGCGGTTGAGGTCGTAAATATAATCTTGGAGCCCGTATTCCACCATCGAGATAGCGGTGGAATTGAAGGTGTTGGTCTCAATGATGTCCGCGCCGGCGGCGAGATATTGCCGGTGGATATCCTCAATAATGGCGGGCTGCGTAATATTCAGGACATCGTTGCAGAGACGCAAATCGCGCCCATGACGCGCGAATTCCTTGCCGCGATAGTCGGCTTCCTCCAGCTTATGGGCTTGAATCATGGTGCCCATGGCGCCGTCGATAATCACGATGCGGCGTTTCAGCGTCTCGACCAGCGAGTCGGGGGTGGGACTGACATCCATCATTCTGAAGAAGGTTTCCTCCTGATTTCCGGCTCGAAAAGGCTTGGCAAGCGCCGTTTATTTTGGCGGCGCCGTTGCGCGGGTTAATCGACCGCGCTGCTTTTTTAGCCCTCCTTACAGGATATCATGCATTTTCGTTTCGCTGGAGTGCAGCGATTTATCGGGTCATCGGATCATCGGGCCATTTATGATTTCCGATTTGAGATTTGTGATTGATTTATTGCTGGACTGATTCCGTTTCGCCATCCGCCGCGCGGTGCCCCCACAACCACATCAGGAGCGCATTGCGTGGATCAAAAGCTGGGTGTATATTATGGGTCATCGCGGGATGCGAATTCCAAATTCTAACTGAATGGAGAGTCCTATGGCTCATTATCTGTTGCAGGTGGCATACACCTCGGAAGCGTGGGCGAATATGGTCAAAAACCCTCAGGATCGGATCGAGATGGTAAGCAAAGCCGTTCAGAACCTGGGCGGAAGTCTTGTGGGTGGTTGGCTGTCATTTGGGGAATACGATACCGTGGCGATTCTGCAAATGCCGGATGACGCGTCGGCGGCGGCATTTTCCATGGCGGTGGCGGCGGGGGGCGCTTGCAAATCCGTAAGAACGACACCGCTCCTGTCTCCCGAGGAAGGCATGGAGGCCGCAAAGAAGGCAGCTAAGGCAGGCTATGCTGCACCTAAGGGGTCTGGAAAAAAGAAGTAGGAGGCTGCCTGGTTGGTGACGAAGGAATTTGGGAAGTCCGGTTTGTTCCCGAATGGGGACCAGTCAGCTTGAGTGAATAATTGAGGCTAATCGACCTTCGAAACCCGAAGTGCCGCTTTGCTGAACAGCCGCCGGGTGGTTGACCGCAAGAAAAGCCAGGCAAGCGCCTCGTTAATTCCGAGCGAAGCTTTGGAGTGCGGCAGCTTGCTGCCGCTTTCCTCCCTGCGCGCGCGCTCGCAGCCTGGAGTTTCTACATTTCCGATGAGGGGTCCAACCCGTGGTGTTAGCTTGTTGCGGTGAGTGGCTCTATCGGCGGCTGTTGATGAGCTTCCGACTTGCTATCGTCGATGCCTATGTGTGAAGCATCTTGGAGTGCGGCGGCTCGACGCCGCCTCGGCATAACACCGAGGAGGGGGGAGCAAGGCGGCGTCGAGCCGCCGCACTGTGCGCCTGATGTAGCGCACTCGACTGGAGGGGTGAAAGTCCGCTCCAAGTCAACGTAACTTGTAATCGCCTGCAACTGCGTCGTGGTGACACGGGGTG
>Ga0209039_10000541_pt1 | contig 36499 bp, 34 predicted proteins | sample BogFormECP12_OM1_FD_188238 | JGI IMG/M metagenome (GOLD analysis project Ga0209039, IMG submission 188238) | Bog forest soil microbial communities from Calvert Island, British Columbia, Canada - ECP12_OM1 (SPAdes) (version 2) | ecosystem: Environmental > Aquatic > Freshwater > Wetlands > Bog ...
GTTCAGAGAAGACAGACGGCTGGAAACGCCCTTCTTTCAGCTCTCCCAGGGGTTGATGATGGGCACGCCGGCGGCGAGGAACGGGGCGGTATCGCGCGTGGCGACGGCGAAGCCGTGCACGGCGGCGATGGGGGCGAAGAAGCTCCACCTCCGCCGGGCGCGTAAGACATAGCTCCTCTGTCTTGGAAGTGAGCAGCTTCAACTGCCGCGCCTCTCCACAAATCTGCGTGCCCCATCCTTGCGATTGTTTCTGTCGCCAAGGTGGATTTTTGCGGCTTCGGGGTCCCCAACGACAGGTCCTCGTCGTTGGGGTGAACCAGGGTGGGATACCGCAAATCCAGGAGCCTGCCCGCGCTACGGCTTGCTTTCCACCACGGCCCTTGCGTCCTTTAGCTGCTGCGCCTCCACGTGGAATTGCTTGAAGTCGTAGTCGCGCTCGGTGGCGTGTTGACGAACCCCCTTGACCAGCAGAACGCGGGCATGGATGCTCCCCTCGCCCCTTGTGGGGAGCCATATCTCGCCGTTCACCAGTTCCTGATCGAAGCTGGCTCTGGAGCCTTTTTCGATGCGCGCCAGCAGGCCGCCGTCACCGTCGACGGGAGCACATCACGGCAACCGCACGCTAACGCTTGGCGCAGCGCCGTCATGCGAGTGGCGCGCGGCGATGAATTCGTACACCAGCGGTTCAACAACAAATTCGTCCCGATTTTCGTCGAAGTAGGCGAGCCGCTCGATGGGCAGATCGATGGAGACATCTGTTGATGCGCCGGCCGCGACGCTGACGCGCGTGAATGCTTTCAGCTCGCGCACGGCGCGCTCCACCTGCGAGTTCAATGCACGTACATAGATCTGGACAACTTCGTCGCCATCGCGCGCCCCGGTGTTCTCGACGCTCAGCTTCAGCTTCAATACGGCCCCTACGCGCGTCACGGTGAAGTTGCGATAGGCGAAGGTGGTGTAGCTCAAGCCGAAGCCGTAGGGGAAGGCCGGTGCATGGCCGTCGCGGTCAAGCTTGCGATAGCCGTGCCAGAGATCGTAGACGATCGAAGTGGCGTCCTTGTCGAAGTAGGGAAGATGCGCGGCGTCGGTGGGCACCACGAACGGCAGGCGCCCACTCGGATTGACGCGGCCCGTCAAGACATCGGCAAAGGCGTGGCCGCCCTCTTGCCCTGGATACCATAGCATCAGAATCGCGGCGGCGCGCTCGCGCCAGGCTTCCATGAGAACGGTCGATCCGGCCATCACGGCAACCGCCGTGCGAGGATTTGCCTGCGCCACGGCAAGGATCAGTGTTTCGTCTTCAGGACGAAGCGTGAGCCGGGTCCTGTCGCCGCCGGGCGCGAAGCCGCCGGTGCTGCTCTTGCGCCATTTGTTCATGATCCTGAGAAGATGCGCCAGATCGCGCAGGCGAGGCCGAGGGAAGAACTTCTTGACAGCGTCGTTGCCGGGCGAGACGAACTCGCCTTCGTCAGCGTGGGTATACCCGGCGACCACGATCGCGGCGTCGCAGCCGGCAGCCAGAGCCGCGGCCTTTGTTGCATCCGAGCCGTCGTCAAACAGAACCTCGCATTGATCCGCGAACGCGGTGCGAAGTCCCTCCAAAGGAGTCACGACATAGTCGGGACTCGTATTCGACGATCCGCCGTCGCCGGTGTTGGCAACGGCGGCAAGCTTGCCGATAACCGCCAGGCGCTTCAGGTTCACAAGCGGCAACAGCCCGTCGTTCTTGAGCAGAACGATCGACTTGGCCGCAGCCTCGCGGGCGAGCGCAGCGTGGACCTTCTTGTCGATCGCCGATTCAGGTCTTGCGGGGAATTCGAGTTGCGTGGTGAGAATACGGAGCACGGCGTCGTCCACGCGTTCGATCGAAACTTTGCCTTCGCGGACCCACCGCTCCAGGTTGTTTGCGATCTGGTTGCGGAACGGCATCTCCACGTCTTGACCAGCCCGCACAGCCTTGGCCCCATCGCGCAGGCCGAAGATGAAGTCGGTGATTACATAGCCGTGAAAACCCCAGCGCTTCTTGAGAATGCCGGTGAGCAACGCCTCGTTCTCGCCGCAGTACTCCCCGTTGACCGAGTTATAGGCGCTCATGATGCACGCCACACCCGCATCCACGCACCGCCGGAAGTGCGGCAGATAGATCTCGTGCAACGCGCGTGCGCTGACCTTCACATCGACGCGAAAGCGCGCGTTCTCCATGGAATTCAGCGCGAAGTGCTTGGCGCAAGCCATGGCATAACGCTGCACGCCGCGCACGGCTGCGGCGCCCAGGCATGCCAGATGCTCGGGGTCCTCTCCGTAGGTCTCCTGCGCGCGGCCCCAGGCTGGATGGCGCGGAAGATTGATGCAGACGCCGCCGAAGAGATTGCCGCCCAACGCGCGCACCTCACGGCCGATCGCCTCGCCGATCCTTTCTTCCAGATCGGCATCGAAGGTTGCGCCGCGAGCCATGGAAACGGGGAACGTCGTCGCGCCGCGCATCACCACGCCACGGGGTCCATCCAGGAACTTCAGTCCTTCAATTCCGAGCCGCTCGACGATGCCCGCATCCCAGGGGTGGGCGCCGTAGCCTCCGATCATCATGTCGGCAATGCCGGCGTAGAATGCGTTCGATCCGGATAACACGCGTGCCTTTTCGGCCAGGGTGAGTTGGGATAACAGCTCGCGAGCGCGCTCAGCGGTGGGTCGGAATTGGGCAATGGACATTAGACTCGAGTTCCCTCTGATGAATTACAGGTTTCTTTCAATCCTGCCGTCCCTGTCGGCTGTTCTTTCGTCCCGGGGACTGCGGGCATCGCAATCGACGACGCAGAAAGGCAACGTCCTATAGCGCGGCCTGCCCGGTAATCTGTTCAAGAGTGTGCCTTAGCGTAGGACATAGCCAGTCACAAAACGAATTCCACCTTGATCACGATGATGGATCTAATTTACTCCATGGAGATCGCTGTTCGCCGTGGACAATGGCGTCCTGAACGCATCTCGAGTATCACCGCCAAACCGGAAACTGCGCCGCCAAAACCTCTATTGAGCCTTTTCCGGCACGGCCTTTGCGTCCTTTAGCTGCTGCGCCTCCACGTGGAATTGCTTGAAGTCGTAGTCGCGCTCGGTGGCGTGTTGACGAACCCCCTTGAACAGCAGAACGCGGGCATGGAGGCTTCCCTCGCCCCCCGTGGGGAGCCATATCTCGCCGTTCACCAGTTCCTGATCGAAGCTGGCTCTGGAGCCTTTTTCGATGCGGGCCAGCAGGCCCCCGTCGACATTGAAGTTGTCCATGAAGCTGACCTCAAGGTGCGCAACCTCGCGATCCGCCTCATCCACCCACATCGTGCCTTGCAGCTTCTTTGAGGCGTCCTCGGCCAGTCCGTGGGTTTTGGCGTCCTTGCGCCCGATGAAGTCGAAGACGATGGACGGACGGCCGCGATAGTTCTCCCGCCGGGGGTTGCGCACGTCCATGAGGTCCAGCAGGCGGCTCACGCTGATGGCCTGCCCCTGCAGCGGCTGACCGGACGGGATTGTCTCCGCCTTCTCCACCAGCTTGGTCACGCGCTCGCTCTCTTTCTGCTGCTCATCGCCGCTCAGCGGCTGGCCGTCCTTCTTCACCATGCGTTCGATCACGTGGCTGTTGACGAAGAACACCTCAAACTCCTTGGTCTCCGTCTTTTTTACCTGGCCGTTGGCGTCCATGTCCTGGACCGTCTGCAGGGAGGTGTAGGTGTAGTTCTCGCGCACCTTATCGAGCTGCTTCTGGTGTTCCTGAACCTCGCGCATGAGTTGGTGAATCTCGGGCAGCGGCGGATTGGCCGCCGGCTGGGCTTGTACCGGCGCAGCCGTCAGCAGTGACGGCAGGAAACCGGCGAGACAGAAAATGCGTAGAGCGTGCATGAAGGCATTTCCTCTGCAGTGGGCTGTGCCTGAGCGTGGGCCAGGGCGCTACATATTGGACCGGGAGGGCCGGAAAAAGTTACGCTGAAACCGGGGCGCCCTCCACGGCGGTTCTCCAACCTTGCCTGATCATGTTATACCGGAGGCCAGACGACCGGTGTCAGGCCGGGCGCATCTAACCGGAAAAGGCTGCCCCCACGGCCGGGTCAAGGAGAACTATGATCGGACTGCTGCTTCAATGGCTGTTGTATGCGATTGCCCTGCTGGTGGTTTCCAGAATCGTGCCCGGCTTCGTCGTGCAAGGGCTGTGGCCCGCGCTGATCGCTGCGCTGGTGATTGGCCTGCTGAACGCCACGCTTGGCTTTTTCCTCAAGGTCATCACGTTTCCCCTCAGCATCCTCACCTTGGGAATCTTCCTGCTGGTCATCAACGGGCTGATGATCCTGCTGGCCTCGAGCATCGTGCGCGGATTCCATGTGCGCGGCTTCGGAGCGGCATTCTGGGGCGCTGTCGTCCTGGCCCTGCTGGGCATGCTGATCCGCGCGGTCACCAAGCACGCGTAAACTTCGCGATCGAAGTGGAAAAGGCTATTTCGCCGCGGGCGCGGTTGGCTGGGCCGGGGCCTGAACGGCGGCCTTGCCCGCTGCGCTGGTGTGCGCGCGGCGCTTCGGCTTTTGCGCGGTCCCTGCGGGCGTCTTGGCCGGAGCCGGTTTTGCCGTCGCCGGATTCGCCACCACCGGTCCGTTGAGGGTATTCGGCGTGCGCATGGCCCCGGCGCCCGAAAAGCCTCCAGGAGCGGCCACCCGCGGCGGCATGGCGATCACCTTGGCCGGATGCGACTGCTGGACGCGCGAATAAACGCCCCATCCGCCGCCAACCACGGCCAACACGATGGCTGCCGCGGCGGCGCTGCGCATCCACTCGCTTCCCGGACGCAACACGGTCGGCCAAGCCAGAATCCGGGCGCTTCGCGGAGCGGAGAGCCGGCTGGCGCGCAGCCCGTCGTGTACGCGATCCTCCAGCCCTTCGGGCGCGGGAAGACGGGCAATCAGCCGCAAAGTCTTTTCAAAGCCGCTGGAACCGGCTTCTTCCGGCAACGGGTTGTGATCGGACGATTTCATCTCAAGACTCCCAACAACCTCTTTCACTCTTTCACTTCTTCACTTCTTCACTTTCTCTCGTGATTCAGCAGCCCGGCCATCAGGTTCCGCGCGCGAAACAGCCGCGACCGCACGCTGGACTCGGTAATGCCCAGCACCGCCGCGATCTCCACGCTCGTCAGCTCCTCGAAGGCCGAAAGCATCAGTACCTGGCGCTCTTTGGCGGGCAGTTGCTCCACGCAGGCGAGCACATGGGCGTGGTGCTGTGCGGCGGAGGCGATCTGCTCGGCGGTCAATCCATCCGACGGCAGCACCCGCGCCAATTCGGCCACGTCGTCGGTCTCCGGCCGGGTCTTGGCCCTGCGTTTGCGGTCCAGCACGATGTTCCAGACAATGCGGATCAGCCACACGCGCTGGTCGCGCACTTCGCCCAGCGTCTCGCGGTGGCGCAGCACGCGCACAAACGCCTCCTGCACGGCGTCTTCGGCATCGGCGGGATTGCGCAGAACGGAAAAGGCCACGCGGTAGAGCGTGCCCGCGTACTGGCTCACCAGGGCCGCAAGCGTCGCTTCTTCCGCCCCGGCGCGTTCAGTCCGGTCGCGGGCTTTGTCGTCCACAGCGCTGTTTGGAATCTCCATCCAACCTGCGAATACTGCCTGGCTGGCGCTCATATCTCACCAGACGCAGGCGCAGAGGAAAATGCTCAGGCGCCGGAGGCCCCGCAACGCGCCGGGAAACCTTCCCGGCCCGCGTATTGCGCCCGTCCGCCCGTCCTACTGCTTGCCGCCCAGCTTTTGCGTGGCGATCTGCCCGGCGGCGCCATCCTTGTCGGCATCCTTCACCTTGGCCCACAGCTTGCGGGCCTGGTCCTGCTTGCCCTCCGCCGCATACAGGTCGGCCAGGTCGAGCTGCGCCACGCCGGCTGACACCGTCTCCGACGGCTTGGCGGCCAGCCCGTTATAAAGATCGATGGCCTGGGCGTCGCGGCCGGTCTGGTGATAGAGCCCCGCCAGCGCCAGCTTGGCCAGGTTCTGCAGATTGCGGTCCCCCAAACTCCAGGCCCCCGCTGCCACCTTCAACTCCGTCTCGGCAGCGGCTGTCTGGCCCAGCTCCCGGTCGGTAATTCCGGTAAAGTAGTGAGCCTTGGCCCCCTCCGGCAGCCAGCCATACTGCTTCGCCACCGCGGCAAACTGCTCATTGGCGGCCTTCGATCGCTCCGCCGCGGTCGCGTAGATGCCCGTTTCCGCCGGCGCGCCCGGCTGAGCCAGGGGCGCGTCGTAGATGTCCAGAGCGGCGCCCAATGCGCTGTCGGCGGCGGTCGAGCGCATGCTCCAATAAATCAGCGCGCCGATGCACAGCACCAGAACGGCTGCGCCGCCGACGATCCAGCGCATTACGTCGGAACGGTGTTCACTCACCCAACTCATGCTGCTGGCGGTAGCCTGGGCAAACTTATCCTTCTTCAGGGCGTGACGGGTTCGAGTATCCACGGGCTCTCTTCTTGTCCTTTGTCTCTAAACTTGCAGGCGGATCCCTGCGGCCCGCGCCGTTGGAAGCGCCGCGGCCGCTGCAACCCTATTAGTCTATCAGCGCGCGGAGAGCACCGTCCAACCGGGGTGCCCCACCTTCGCCGCGTTCTTTGAGGTTAAGGTGGGATAGATCCACCTATTTACAGCGGGTGCCCCACCTTCGCGGCGTCTTTGTTTTTGCCGCTAAGGTGGGAGACAGCTTGCCCTTCCCATCCCGCAACGGTAGCCTATCTCTATGTACGAGGACTTCCACGTCGCCGACCGCTGGAGCGGCGAGGACCTGCACTGCCGCTGGAAGGGCACGATAGTCGCCATCGCCACCCGCCACGCCGACGCCGTCGATCTCCGTTTTGACGTCAACGGCCGCCCCCTCTGGATCGCCCTGCCCCTCGACGCCTGGACCCAACACAAGCAGCGTTCCGGCAAGGTCATCACCGACCAGCTCGCCGCCCAGATCGCCGGCCGCTTCCTCAGGCAACTCATCCAAGAAGGCTCCGACTCCCGCCGCGAGATCTACACCATGACCGTCCCTGAAGTCCTCTCCCACCTCGACGCCGTCGTCGCCGAAGCCAAGGCCCAGGGCTCCATCCCCACCCTCCCCGTCATCACCTGATTCCAGCTTTGTCACCCTGCGCAATTTCAGGCCCTTACCCTCAGTACCCGCCAGCGCAACATCAAGGTAGCCCTCATCGACACCGAAGGTGAAACTGCCATCGATGTCTTCTATCTCACCAGCCAGTCCGCCAAGCTAACTCAAGAAGCCCACCAATCCCTCGCCGCCGATCTCACTGCCGACCCTACGCCATGCGCACAACCTCCGGCACAACCCCACGCAGCCATCTGATACACTCGCTACGGTTTCAGTGCGGCATTTTGTCTGTCCTGAAGCATGTGCCCGGGATAGCAACTGAATGCTCGAAAGGACGGCATCATGGGCACCTTCATCTGGCGTTCCCCGTTCGTTCTCTATTCTGCTTTCCTTCTGGCTGGCTCGCTCTCTGTTGCAGTCCCCGCCGACCCTCAGGGTCTACCGCATTCTTTATCGCAACCGCGCGTCGCCGGGGCCATTGACGAGTCGTCGCTGGTCACCCTGCACGGCAACACGCACCCGCTCGCGCAGCCCAAATTCGACCAGGGCCCGGCGCCCGCCTCCATGCCGGCCAGCCGCTTGCTCCTGGTCCTCGCGCGCAGCACGCAGCAGGAGGCCGGCCTGCAGACCTATCTCCAGTCAGTGCAGGATGCGAACTCGCCGAACTACCATAAGTTCCTGAGCCCAGAGGAGTTCGGCAAAAGCTTTGGCGTCGGCGACACCGATCTCCAATCGATCCGGACCTGGCTCGCAGGTCACGGATTCACTGTGAGCAAGGTTTCCAAGGGGCGCATGGCCATTGAGTTTTCCGGCACGGTTGGCCAGGTTCAGAGCGCCTTTCACACCTCGCTCCACAGCTACGTCATCGACGGAGAGCAATACTGGGCTAACGCAACCGATCCACAAATCCCCAGCACCCTGGCTCCCGTCGTCGCCGGCCTTGCCTCTCTGAATAGCTTCAAGCCGAAGGCGCAGTACATCCGCGGTCCGAGCGGCGTCTACGATGCGCAAAAGCACACCATGACTCCCACCTACACCATCGGAAACACCACCAGCGGATACTACATCTTCCTCGGCCCGGCGGACGCGGCCACCATCTATGACACGCCCACCATCCTCAACGCCAATCCCCCCGGCACTGCATATGATGGCGCCGGCGTCACCATCGGAATAGCCGGCGACTCCAACATCGACGTAACCCAAAACGCCAATTATCGTTCCACCTTCGGGCTGGCCGCCAACGCCACCACGGTCGTGGTCGACGGCAGTGACCCCGGCGAAAATGGCGATGCCATCGAGGCATACCTCGACACAGAAGTCTCCGGAGGCATCGCCCCCGGCGCCAGCATCATCCTCTACACCGCCGCCGACACATACCTTGACTCCGGGTTGTTCCTTGCCATTCTTCGCGCCCTCGATGACAACCAGGCCGACATCCTCAATGTCAGCTTCGGCGGTTGCGAATCCGCACAAGGAACCGCCGGCAACCAATACATTCAGGATCTGTGGGAACAGGCGGCGGCGCAGGGCATTTCGGTCACAGTCTCCTCCGGCGACAACGGTTCCGCCGGATGCGATAACCCGAACACCGAGACCGTGGCGACGCAGGGTTTGGCAGTTAACGGTCTCGGTTCTACGCCCTACAACATATCCGTTGGCGGCACCGACTACGACATCCTGTACAGTAACTTCCCCGCCAGCTTTTCCTCCTACGTTGACCTGAGCAACACGCTGCCCAACCATCGCAGCGCGCTCAGCTATATTCCGGAGGAGCCCTGGAACGACTCCACTTATCCCAATACCGATATTGCCGCCAACGTGCCTGTCTCAGCCGCCCTAGGCGCGAACGACAATATCGCCGCGGGCTCCGGTGGCATCAGTTCGGTCTACCCGGTGCCCACGTGGCAGTCCAGCGTAGCCTCAGGCACTGGCCGCAACCTGCCCGACGTTTCTTTCCTGGCCGGCAACGGTTTCTACGGCGCGCTCTGGGGCCTTTGCACCGATCTCGATACCCTCAACGGCACTCCGGTCGCCGACTGCGCTGCCGGCGCTACAGGCAACAACTTCTACCTTACCGGCGTCGGTGGCACCTCAGCTTCATCGCCTGCATTCGCCGGCATGTTGGCCCTGGTGAAACAGAAGACCGGCACTCGCCTCGGCCAAGCCGACTATGTGCTCTACGATCTTGCCAATACGAAATACACCACCGTCTTCCATGACGTGACCACCGGCGACAATTCGGTCAACTGCCAGGCGGGCTCGTCCGGCTGCAGCTTGGATTCCGCCGGCTACTACTTCATGACCGGATACAACGCAACTACCGGATATGACTTGGCCAGTGGCCTGGGCAGCGTGGACGCGAACCACATGGCCAGCAACTGGGCCAGCGCGGGCCTCATCGCCACCAACTCGTCGCTCCAACTCAATGGCGCAACCACCGCTCTCAGCATCACCCACGGCCAGAGCGTTGCCGTCGCCGCAAGCGTAACCAGTTCCAGCGGCACGCCCTCCGGCGATATCGCCTTGGTAGACAGCCTCACTCCCGCAATCCAGCCCAGTAGCGAGGGCATCGCGGATTTCACGCTGAGCGGCGGATCCGTTTCCGGCACGACCACCTCCCTTCCCGGCGGCTCCTATTCCGTCTCCGCCCACTACAGCGGCAGCAGCGCCTTTGCCGAGAGCGACTCCAACGGGATCTCTGTTACCGTCGGGGCCGAAAGCAGCACCACCAGTCTCAAGGTTGCGGTGTATGACCCGGCAACGGGCAAGGCGGCTTCCACGCCCTATTACGGCTTTATCTACCTGATCGATGCGCAACCCTACGGTAACAGCGCCTCGTCTGCAAGCCCGAATGGCGCCGCCACAGGCACTATTACTTTCAAAAGCGGCAGCGCGACACTCGGTTCAGCGGCGCTTGCCAGCGACGGCATCGCCGAACTGCAAACCGTAGCGCTTCCCGGAGGTAATGATAGCCTCACTGCTGTCTTTCCTGGAGACTCGAGCTTTCTGGCCAGCACCAGCGCACCTGTGACCTTCACCGTCACCCCGGCAGTCACTTCGCTTCAGACGACAACCAGTGCGTATAGCATCACTGTAGGCGATCCCGTAACCTTCACGGCGAGCTTCGTCAATCTGGACAGCGACGGTGCAGCTCCGACGGGCACTGTCACGTTTATGAACGGCACAACGACACTTGGGACGGCTCCCGTGACTGGGACGGCAGGCACCTCTTCTGCCCTGGCGGCCGCCTCGGCCACTTTCACGACCACGAGCTTGCCCCTAGGGGCCGACTACGTGACGGCAACTTATAACGGCGACACAAATTACGCGGCATCTGCCGCTTCGCCTGCCACCTTCCTCGTTTACGTCAACGGAGCCGTAACGGCGATGACGGTGGTGCCAGCCTCCAATACGATCAAGGTCAACCAGTCATTACAGGTCACGGTCACGTTGCCGCCATCCGGAACCCGGCCGACACCGACCGGAACTGTGACAGTTGCAGCAATAAATGGGGACCTTCAAGCCGTCTATACCGCGACCGCCGTTCCGGTTGTCAACGGCTCTGCCAGCGTAACCATTCCTGCTAATTCCTTGCCTCTCGGCGCCTTGACACTTAGCGCGGTCTATAGCGGAGATTCCATCTACGCTGGCAATTCTAGCTCAGTCCCTATCCAGGTCAACTCATCTGGCACAATCGCGCCGAAAGTGACGCTGACCCTGCCTTCGACACCCGTAAATAGTTCGTTCCCGGTCACCATTGCCGTGAGTGGCCCCAGCGGAGACCCGGTTCCAACGGGTCCTGTGACGATCACGGGAACCTGTTGTATGACCTGGACGTTAACCAACGGCTCGGTGACCTTTACCTACGGCTTCTCACTGGCAGTCGGTCCAAACACTCTGACTGCCACCTATCTGGGCGACTCGAACTACACAGGTGGAACCGCCCCGGGCACTGTGACCCTGATGGCAGGGCCAACAATCACCTTTGCTCCCTCTACCCCGGCCATCGCCGTAAATCAGCCCTTGAGTATGACTGTCACAGTCGCCACCATCGCACCCTTTCCTGCTCCAACCGGCACAGTCACCCTTTCGAGCGGAACCTATACCTCATCGGCGACGCAGTTGACAGCGGGATCCGCCAACTTCACAATCCCAGCGAACTCGCTGGCCGTCGGAGACGACTTCCTCACTGCCACCTATAGCGGTGACACAAACTACACTGCCGGCAGTAACACGAATCTCGTCATGGTGACAGCGGCCATGCCGCCCGGCTTCAACCTCATCGGCACATTTGTCTCAGTCGCTCCCGGCGCGACCACCGGGAACACCTCAACAATCACTTTGACGCCTAGCGGAGGTTTCACCGGCACCGTGGCGCTTACCGCCGCCATCACAACCAGCCCGAACGGTGCTCAGGACTTGCCCACCCTGAGCTTCGGCTCGACCAACCCGGTGAGCATCACCGGCGCCAATGCTGCGACGGCCACCCTCACCATCACCACCACCGCCGCCGGCAGCAGCGCCCTGATCTATCCCAAGCGCCCCGGAGTTCCTTGGTACGTAACTGGCGGCGCGGCCCTGGCCTGCCTCCTGCTCTTCGGTATCCCGGCGCGCCGGCGTAGCTGGCGCACCGTGCTCGGAATGGTGGTGCTCCTGGCAGCCATCTCAGCCTGTGTCCTCGGATGTGGAGGCGGTGGAGGTGGAGGCGGTGGAGGCGGAGGCGGTGGCGGGGGCAATTCTGGCACCACGCCCGGAACCTACACCATCACAGTAACCGGCACTGCGGGGGCCACCACGCAAACGGGCACGGTCACCCTCACCGTGCAGTAACTCGTACCCAAACCAAGCGGCCGCACCTCTTCCAGGAGATGCGGCCGTGAGCCGCCTGGCTCAGCCCTGGCCCAAACCCATGTAGAAAAGGGCCGCAAAAAACGCGCAAAAAAGGCATCAAAAATGGCCTAAAAACACCCTATTTCTCCTTGTTTTGCTCAAATCGGGAGACTTCCAGAGCGGCTTTCCACGGCCTTATGACTACCTGCAACAGGACTTTCTTGCAAATTGGTAGCCGATCAGGCTGTTTGTCGGCCTCCACGCCGGCAAATGCGTCGGCCTCCACGCCGACTTTTCAACTTCCACCTGTTCACTGTCCACTGTCCACTGTTCACTGACCACTGCCCCTGTTCCCTGCCCCCGACCCCTGACCACTGTTCACTGTTCACTGTCCACTGTCCACTGTTCCCTGTTTATGGCACAATGGATTATTGCCTCTTTTTTGAATTTTCTTTCACACGGAAGGATTTCTGTCCATGGCGAGTTTCTCGATTCTGGAGACGCTTAGGGCGCTGGCGTCTGGGCCCCAGGTGTATGCGAACACGCAGGTTGTCGAACTGATTGAGAGCGCGATCAAGCGCGGCGAAGCCCGCCTGGCCTCCAATGGAGCCCTGGTGGCGACCACCGCCCCGCGAACCGGCCGCAGTCCCAAAGACAAATTCACCGTGGACGACGCCACGACGCACACTCTGGTCCACTGGGGAAAGGTGAACCAGCCCTTCGCCCCGGAGCGCTTTGAGGCCCTGCTGGAGCGGGTTCTTGAGCACATGCGCTCGCGCGAACTCTTCGTGCAGGACCTCTACAGCGGCGCCGACCCCGCCTACCGCTTGCCCATCCGCGTCATCTCCGAGTACGCCTGGCACGCCCTGTTTGTGCGCCAACTCTTCGTCCGCCCGGAACCCGCTGAATTGGCGGCCCATGCGCCCCAGTTCACCGTCATCGCCGCGCCCGAGTTCCAGGCCGTCCCAGAGCGCGACGGCACCCGCTCCGGAGCCTTCATCCTGGCCGATTTCACCCGCAAGATCATCCTCATCGGAGGCACCAAGTATGCCGGCGAGATGAAGAAGTCCATCTTCGGCGTCATGAACTTCCTCGTCCCGCAGCGCGACGTGTTGCCCATGCACTGCTCGGCAAATGTCGGCTCGGACGGCGTCACTGCCCTGTTTTTCGGCCTCTCAGGCACCGGCAAAACCACCCTTTCCGCCGACCCCGCCCGCCGCCTCATCGGCGACGACGAGCACGGCTGGAGCGCCGCTGGCATCTTCAACTTCGAGGGCGGCTGCTACGCCAAGTGCGTTGACCTGAGCGAAGAGAAGGAGCCGCAGATCTACCGCGCCATCCGTTTCGGCTCGGTGCTTGAAAACGTGATCCTCGACCCCGTCACCCGCCAGCCCGATTACGCCGATATCCAGATCACTGAGAACACCCGCGCGGCCTATCCCGTCAGCTTCATTGAGAATGCCGTGGTCCCAGGCGTGGGCGGGCATCCCCGCAACGTGATGTTTCTGGCCGCCGATGCCTTCGGCGTCCTGCCGCCCATCGCCCGGCTCACGCCCGAGCAGGCCATGTACCACTTCCTCTCCGGGTACACGGCCAAGCTCGCCGGAACCGAGGCCGGCATGGGCTCTGACCCGGAGCCTGAGTTCTCCGCCTGCTTCGGCGCGCCTTTCCTGCCCTTGGCCCCCAGGGTCTACGCCGAGATGCTGGGCAAGCGCCTCCAGCAGCATCAGGCCGCATGTTGGCTGGTCAATACCGGCTGGTCCGGCGGCAAATTCGGCGTCGGCAAGCGCATGAGCATCCGTATCTCCAGGGCGCTGGTCCACGCCGCGCTCAACGGCCATCTGGATAAGGTCGAGTTTGTCACCGAGCCCGCCTTCGGCCTCCACATTCCGGTCGCCTGCCCGGATGTGCCGCCTGAGGTCCTCAATCCGCGCAACGCCTGGGCCGACAAAGAAGCATACGACCGCCAGGCCGCCGATCTCGCCGCCCGCTTCCAAGCCAACTTCCAGCAGTTCGACGCCCCCCAAGCCGTCCGCGCCGTCGGGCCGGGGAAGCGCGCAAACGGATAAAGACAGGAACGTTCACTTCGTTTCCGCGAGCTGCGGTAGGCCGGGGTTTACAGGCTGCGGAAAAACTCGAGCCGGAGGGAGGCCGGGGTCCTCAGCGGCGGGTCTTTGTCGCTGGGGTGGAAGAAGGGGGGCAACCCCCGCATAAAACCACCCACCCATTTTGAAAACCAATCAGCGCGGCGCATACCGCGCTCAAATCTCGGCATCTCAAACCTTCCCATATGCCGACTTTTGGAGACTGATCGCTCCATAGGATTTATAAGTAGTTGTTTGCACTATAGATGTCGCACATTTTGGGACAACCATAATTGGGGGCGTGACTGACCTGCTTGATGTGCGGATAGTCACTTGCGAGGGTGGTCCAGCTCGGACTTGTCCGGTAGATACTTTACGGTAGTCTGGAGGTCTCGAAGCCGCGAAGATTCAATCCCGGTAATGGAGGGTTCAAGCGTTATGCGGACTTCCCGAGGTTGCGCCAACGCGACCGTCGATCTAAAAACGGTGCCTGACTATCTATCGAAAGCTGATGCCTATGCGAGAACTCGGACGGTGTACCACACTCACAGCAGACCGCTGACCGCGTTTGAGGTACTTCGCGGACTGGCCGAACCTATAGGTTTCTTGGGGTTACGCTTGGGCAATTGATCAAGCAGAACCACATTCAACAGCGACTTGTGAACCTTGATACGGCCTTTGTATTCGATAAATCCAAGTTTGCGAAATCGATTCATGAAAAAGCTCACGCGGGAGCGGGTGGTGCCGACCATCTCCGCCAGGGTCTCCTGCGAAATCTTTGGAATATATTGTTCCGGCTCACCCGGCTGGCCAAACTCGGCCATCATCAGTAAAATCCTGGCCAGGCGCTTTTCACTGGAGTTGAAAAGCTGATCGACCAGATCGGCCTGGATGCGCATGCTGCGCGCCAGCAGGAACTTCAAGAAGAGGTCTGATAAACTACGCTCTTCGTGCATGACTCGGATCATCTCGTCCCGGCTTATTTTGAGAGCGGTGCAGGGGGTAATAGCGGTAGCCGTGGACAAACGCAATCCTGGCACCGCCGCAAGCGCCCCCTCTCCCACAAATTCACCTGAGGAGATCAGCGTGATGGTAGCTTCCCTGCCAGCTGCGGAAACAACCGTAACTTGTGCCCGTCCCTTCTGAAGATAAAAAATCGAGTCCGCAGGATCTCCCTGCGAAAAGAAGGCCTCCTTCGGCGCCAATCGGATGATTCTTCGTCCTAGACCGGCGCTCGCCAGGAAGGCGGCGGCATCAAATCCTGGCTTTTCAAGCTCAACCATGGAGGAGCCTCTTTAAGTTGGGGGCCTGCTCACGGTCGCATACTTTGCGTGAAGACCGCTTGCAGGTCTACGCGACCTAAATGTCACCCGGTGACCAAAGCGGGTTCGCGATCGGCGTGGAATGGACGCCTGTACACTGTGGCCCGTGGCTCTGAGTCCTACTATAAGCCCACGGGAAGCGTTTTGGTCAATTCTGCACAACTTGTTCGCAAGTATTTCAAGTATCTTGGTTTCTGTAGCTCCAAGATGGCGCCTGATGAGACGCGCCGCGAATCTCGCTGCCAGAGCTACCAGAATGAGAGTATCATTGCCGTAAACGCCTCACGTTCAAGGCGTGGCATAGGGAGCAAAGAAAGAACGGAATCGATGCCTGCGCCACAAAAGACGCGTGATTTGGCCCGCAGCCTGGTTTCTTGCGAGGCCGATGAATCTACGGCCTCCCCGCATACCGAACCAGCAACTGTGCGCGTCTATGAGAGGCTGCGCCGGCAACTCGGCGCAGCCGTGGGAGTTGACGGTTTTCAGGCGCTCGCTTCCCGTGCTTTGGCTCTTGCCAAGTCGGAATCTCCCCGGCTAAGCGCGGTTCAGCTAACGGCAAATGGAGGCTTGCGCGGCCTCGGTGAAATTGAATCCCAGACGGACGTGGACGAGCATGGCGAGGCCGGAATCAGTTTGATTGCGCAGCTGCTCGGGCTGTTTCTCACCTTCCTTGGCGAGGCAACAACTCTGCGTTTGATAGAAGATTTGCGCCTTCAGGTTGACGTCAGTAGAGAGTCGGCCACGATCTCAGCGGACACGACCGACTCAGAGGCTGATAGATTGGTCATCGCCGCGGTTTTCGGGGACCTTCTGTTAGAAATTGACCGGCTGAGGAGCGTGAGCGAACGTATTGAAACCCTGGCGGGCAAACATCCCGGCATGGTAGATGGACTTGTGAGTGTTGCGGGGAACATTCGCAGTATTGCCACCGTTCTGGACGTTTTCACACTCATCCGAAGCAAGGCTGGCGGCCCGCAGGAAGATGCGACCAACCCACAAACGAATGGCTATGTGAATTGAGTTCCGCAAGCGCTGCATCCGGCGCGGCTCTGTATGTCGAACACCTCAACTGCGGGGCGCTTGCGAAAGGACAGAATCGCCTCCCTGATCCTCTTACGAAGACTGTGGCGGCAACCGAAATCTGCTACCTTGAACGATGCAGGGTTGAACATGACGATTCCCTCAAAAACGCGAGATTTAGCCCACCGTCTCGTTGCTTACGAAGCTGTTGCGACCAAGACCACCAAACCGGGAAAGTCCGCGACCCTCCGCGTCTATGAGAAGCTGCGCGACGGTCTGAGTGAGTTTGCTGGAGTTGCTGGTTTTGAGTCAATCGCTTCTCGCGCCTTGGCGTTGGCCAAAACAGAAGCTCCCAGCCTTAACGCGGTGCAGGTCTCTTCGGATGGTGAATTACAAGGGCTTGGACGAGACCTGGGCGAGATTGAAAATCCAATCGACATTGACAAGGATCGGGCTGGCGAGTCCCAGGCCGGCGAAGGGGAAATCATCCTCATCGCCCGCATACTTGGCCTGCTTCTGCTCTTCCTTGGTGAAGCCATAGTATTGAGCCTGCTGCGGATTACCTGGCCAGGTGCAGTCTTCGATGATCGCAATTCCGAGAATGGGAGAAGAGAGTGAGCACCCAAGACAACGTGAAGATCAACAAACTACCCACCGGAGTTCCGGGCCTTGACGAGATTGTGGGTGGCGGTCTCCCCGAATATTCCTTCAACATCATCGCGGGCGAACCCGGTAGCGGCAAGACCACGCTGGCGCACCAGTTCGTCTTTGCCAACGCCACCCCGGAGCGTCCTGCGCTCTATTTCACGGTCCTTGGCGAATCCACCATAAAAATGCTGCGCTACCAGCAGCAGTACACGTTCTTCGATCCGGCCAAGCTGCCCGGCTCCATCCGCTTTATCAACCTGAGCCAGGTAGTGTTGGAGAATGACCTGGGCGCGGTCTTGGAGCAGATTACCAAGGAAGTTGAAAAGGCCAGCCCCGCCGTCGTCGTTGTGGACTCCTTCCGCACCATGGTGCGCAAGCCGCAAAGCGACATGGACCTGCAATCCTTCATTCAACGGCTGGCCCTGTTTCTGGCTAGTTGGCAAGCTACAACTTTCCTGATCGGCGAATATGCGGAGGACGAGCTACGCGACAATCCTATCTTTACCGTCGCCGATGGTCTGATCTGGCTGCGCCAAACGGCGGAGCGGAATTCCATCGTTCGCAAGTTGCAGGTTATCAAACTGCGCGGTCAGAATTCCGTGCCGGGACTGCACACATTCCGCATCACCAATGCCGGTGTGCAAGCCTTCTCGCGTACGTTTGGGCTGACCGGACACCTGAAAGATCCACCCAGCCATCGGCGCCTTTCCTTCGGAATTCCGGAACTGGATAAGATGCTGGGCGGGGGCGTTCGCGAAGGCGATAGTGTCCTTGTAGCAGGGTCTTCGGGAACCGGGAAATCGGTCCTGGCAACCCAATTCATTGCCGAAGGCATACGAAAGGGGGAGCCGGGAATCATCGCGGTCTTTGAAGAACGCCCGCAAGCGTACACGGAGCGGGCCACCAGTTTAGGTTTGGATTTGAAAACGCCGCAGAAAGACGAAAAACTCACCATCCTCTATCTGCGTCCCCTCGATCTCTCAGTAGACGAGACCATGCATTCGATTCTCGACGCAGTGCAGAAGATTGGCGCCAAGCGCCTGGTAATCGATTCCCTGGCGGGCTTTGAAATGGCTCTATCGCCCGGTTTCCGCGCTGACTTTCGCGAATCCCTCTACCGGATGATCTTCGCCTTGACGGGAATCGGGGTGACGATCCTAAGCACCGTTGAGGTGGATGAGTCCTTTACTGAATTTCCGTTCAGTACATACTCAATTTCTTTCCTCACCGATGACATCATCCGGCTGCGCTACGTATCCATCGATGGTCAGCTCCGCAAGATTATGGTGGTGATCAAGATGCGGGGTGGAAATCACTTGAAGGATATTCGCGAATATGAGATCACTTCCAAGGGGGTGGAAATCCTCAGCACGCGCCTCACAAACTATCAGGGTCTTATCAGTGGAATTCCCGTTCGTTCGGACCGGCCCGGCCCGAAGGAAGAGCCCTCACAGGATGCGGGAATCAAGCGCAAGACCTAACGGAGCATCTACGAACTGGAAGCCGTGGCCAATTACGGCCTCGAGTGCTAGTGCTATGAGCACGGCCGCATTTGCCTGCGGAGTCGCCTGAATCCAGTCGAAAGTACTGGATGGTCTTCGAACATCGGCGATCCGAAAGTTGATCCGCCGCACGTGCTGGATTCCGGGTGCCGGGGCGCAATCGGTACGATGCAATTCCATTACTACCGTGGCAGATAAGTAACGGCAAACGCCGTTGCGTATAGGAAGCGGGCTCAGCACCCCAGCGGCGGCCTAAACAGAAAACAGGCATTCACCCTCGCCGATCTCGCCGCCCGCTTCCAAGCCAACTTCCAACAGTTCGACGCCCCCCAAGCCGTCCGCGACGCCGGGCCGGGGAAGCGCGCAAACGGATAGAGACAGCAACCTTCATTTCCTTCCCGCGGCCTGCGGATGATTCCGCAGCCATCAACTCGCGCGCGCCCGAGTGGCCGCCCGGCACGATTCGATCCCGGTGCCTGTTGAATCCAGTCCATCCTGCCACCTGTTCCAACCGTTTCCAGTCTTGAGTTCTTGGGAGTCTACCGAAAAGGAGAATTGAGTAGCATTTCACGGTAATCTCCGGATAGGCGGTGATACTCCCGGAACGAAGAATCTTGGGGATTCTCCGCCAGTGGATCTTGCCGTGTGCATTGCTGGCTCTTTTCAATAGGGCCTGCTAGCAGCGCTCATACCAACGCTTCTTTGACCTCGCCGCAACAGACGTTTGACACCCCTTTAATCACCCGTTCCTACCATTTCTATTGACCACCCGCGAGGCACTCGATCCTCGCGGCAGCTTGGCTGTTGCACATCCATCCCACCCAGATCCGAACCTATCGAGCCCCGAGAGGAATGTACTTCAAGGAGACCAGAATGAACATCCGGGCAAGCTGCTTGTTTCCTCTGCTCGCCGTCTTCGCCGTCCTGGTAGTGTTGCGAGCCTACTGTGTGCCCGCTCTTGCCCAGACGTCGCGTGGCGCCATCGCCGGAAATGTCACCGATCAGACCGGAGCCGCCCTCAAGGGCGCTCAGATTTCCATCGCCGCCAAGGACATCCATACAGTCTCCAACGAGCAGGGCCTGTTTTTCATCAACGGCATCGCTCCTGGAACCTACGAGCTGTCCGTAAGCTACATTGGTTTAACCACCTTCACAGAATCCGTTACGGTCGCAGCCGGACAGACACTGAACGTGAGTGCAAAGCTCCAGGTTGCCCGCGTAAGCGAATCTGTGATCGTCACCGCCGCGCGTGCCTCCGCCGAGGCTGAAGCCATCAACGTGGAGCGCGCAGCGGACAATCTTCTCCAGGTAGTACCGAACGAAATCATGACCAGCCTGCCCAATGCTAACCTTGCCGACGCGTTAGGGCGCCTGCCAAGCGTTACGCTCGAGCGAGACGAGGGTGAAGGCAAATACGTGCAGGTTCGCAGCACGGAGCCCCGGCTCACCAACACCACCGTGGACGGCGTCAACCTGCCCTCCGAAGAGCCCGGCGTGCGCCAGATCAAGTTCGACGCCATCCCGTCCAGCCTTGTTGAGTCCGTCCAGATCAGCAAAACCCTGCAAGCGAATATGGAAGGTGACGGCATTGGCGGATCTGTGAACCTCGTCACCAAGACGGCGACTGACACACCCACGATTGAAATCACTGGCCTGGGCGGTTACACGCCAATCCAGAGCGGCCGCGGCAATACGACTGAGACCGCCACTTTCGGCCGCCGGCTCGGAGCCAGCAAGAAATTCGGCTTCATCGTTGGAGGCTCCTTCGACTGGGAAGGCCGCGGCATCGACGACATCGAGCCGGTGCCCGACGAGAATAATGGTGCGACTTGGTTCGATGGCATGAGCCTCAGGGAGTACCAGTACTTCCGCTCGCGGTACGGTTTTGCCGGAAGCGCCGACTACCGCATCCGCGACGGGTCGAACATCTACGCGCGCTTTCTCTATTCGGATTTCAAGAACTACGGGGACCGGTGGGCCTACCAGCTGCAGGACAACACGCCTAATGTTTCGCTGCTTGCCCCAGGTAATCAAGGCGGCACTCCTTCCTACGATGGAGAGCTTCGAAACCCGGACATCCAAGTGGGCAGCCTGATCCTTGGCGGCAACCATGTGTTTAACACCACGTGGTACGCGTGGGAGGCCAACATCGGCCGTTCCTCCTACGGCAATTCACCCTATTCGGATGCAAGCTTCGGCTCGACCCTTTCTTCGAGCAACTGCGAGTTCAATCCCGGTGCGACGAAGGACCAATACCTCCCGCAGTGGAACCAGGCCTGCTTTACAGAGATTCAGAATCCGGCCAACTTCGTCATGACCCCTACAATCGGTGGGATCACCCGTGACCTGGGCGAAGCCGTTCAGCTCAACCTCGGCGTTGGCGGATCGGGCGCCAAGCAGTATCACATCGGCAACCGGTCGGCGGTCTTCGAATACGGCGGCAAGTTCCGTAACGAACACAAGTATGCTGACACTTACGTTCTCTCGCTCACGCCGAACGGCACTGTGAGCATGTCACAGTTCCCCAACCGCATGGTCAACCACAACTACTACAACGGCGGCGCCTATCAGCTCGGCTACAACGTCTCGCTGGAAGACGTCCTCGCCTACGCCAACGCCAACGCGAGCGCCTTCACTCCCAGCAGCACGCAGGGACAGGATCCCTCCCAGTTCTCCTACATAGAACAAGTAGGTGCCGGCTACGTGATGAACACGATCGACTTCTCCAACGGCATTCGCTTCATCGCCGGCCTGCGCGCGGAGAATACGAACATCGACGTCCACAACCTCGCCTTTGGCGGCAACACGCCGGTGCCCAACGCCTTCTCCGGCTCCTACTACACCCTGCTGCCCAGCGCCTCGCTCCGCTTTAATGCCGGGCACGACAGTTCTATGCGCCTGATCTATGCGCGCGGTCTGTCACGCCCGGATCCGCAGGATATCGCCCAGCCGCTCAACTGGTCGATCAACGGCAACGGCGCCAACAAATACACTGTCAGCTTTGGCAATGCCAACTTGAAGGCCGAAACCGGCGACGACGTGGATCTCCTGTTCGACCATTACCTGAAGCCGTTCGGTATCATCGCCGTCGGCTACTTCTACAAATCGCTGCAGAATCCCATTGCGGTGAACACGTATCAGCTCACGAACTATCTGCCCCCGGGTGCGCCGCCTGGCGATCGCGGAAACTACCTCGCATCCCAGCCGGTCAACGCCGGCAGCGCATGGTTGAGCGGTTTTGAGGCGTCTTATCTCCAGCACTACGCCGCGCTGCCCGGCTTCCTGGGCGGGCTCGGGCTTTCGGCAAACTACAGCTACATCGGCTCCAGCACCAACGGCCTTCCGGGCCGTTCCGATCACCCGCGGCTGCTGCGCAATTCGCCCAACATGTTCAACATCAGCCCGACCTACGACAAGGGCCGTTACTCGCTGCGTGTGGGGATCTCCTATAACCAGGCGAGCATCTACGGCTACCAATACCAGGACGGCACGACGGGCGGCGTGAACGGACCGCTCAGCGATATCTACTTCTACTCCCACATCCAGGTGGATGCGCAGGGCATTATCGGGATGGGTCGCAACCTGAGCATGGTGGTGTCCGGCCTCAATCTCAACAACGAGGTCTTCGGGTTCTACCAGGGCAGTTCGCAGTACATGATCCAGCGCGAGTACTACCAGCCAACCATCTCTGCTGGCATCCGCTGGTCGCCTGCAAGAAAAGAGAAATAGGTGCGGTGTGAGTACTTGCGATTTGGTCCGTTCCTGCATTTGACGGTACCGTGGAGTTCCCCGCTAGTCACACTCGCTTCGCCATGGGCAGCGACCAAGTTGAAGGTGTAGTTTAGCTTGCACTAATCTAGGAGATTTGCGCCCGAAGTGGGAAGCGCTTCGCTGCCGCGATCGCACGACGCATCAGCGGATGGGCCACCTTCACCTTTTCAGCATGCGGAAGCAAACGATCATAGATCCACCCCGTGAAGATCGTCGCCTCCATGGCGATCATCCGGGGCTGTGGTAAGATTTTGATCCAGGCGTCCAGCTCGTGCCGTGTTGAGCCGATCTTGCCTTCCTGGTACACATGACCAGCCGCATCCTTCACACAGTAGCTGATCGTCTTCTTGTGAATATCAAATCCGATGTAGTACACAAGGTCTCGAGGAGCCTCCGCGGTTGTTCTCTGAATCAGCGTCGAAAATGCGCGCAAAAAACGCCAAAAACGCGCAAAACGCGCCTGACAACGCCTGAAGTCTCCTTCTTTTGCTCAAATAGGGAGACTTCCAGGGCGGCTTTCACGGTTTTATGACCATCTGCAAAGCGGCTTTCTTGCAGATTTGTAGTCGATCACGCTGTTTGCGGGCCTGCAGGTCGCCCTTTCCAGACCGCCCCGCCGGCTCATGAAGCGCCCCAATGCTCCTGAGCCGCCTTGGCTCATCCCCTGTCCCAAACCCATGCAGAAAACACCGCAAAACGCGCGCAAAAAAAGCTCAAATCGGAAGACTTCCAGGCCGGCTTTCACGATTTTCTGACCACCTGCAAAGCGACTTTCTTGCCAATTTGCAGTGAATCAGGCTGTTTGCGCGCGTGCAGGTAGGCCTCCAGGTCGGCATATCCCCATGCTTAATCGCCGTTTCCAGGCCGCCGCGCCGCCGCCGCATAGCGGCCCCGCCTGCCCGTTGCAGAGAATTACCCTCGCCCGGCGCACAATCAAAGAATGAACAAGCACCAGAACCGCGGGCCGTTACTGACCACTGTCCACTGACCACTGTCCACTGGCCACCCCCCACCCCCCTCCCCCTCCAGGAGCCTCTTTTGCAATCAGGTGTATTCGCTAAGTCGCTCATAATAAATAGAATAAAAACTACGCCTATGTACTGATTGGTAAACTTCACCCTCTGATTTCAGCCCCTGTTTGGCCCTCCGAGCCCGTTTTCTTGTTGTTTTGGGACGAGAAACCGGCTTGGTTCATTCCGTCTGGAGCATCGAAGAACTGCTCGGGCTGCTCAACTGTATACGCAGTATAATCAGTCCACTATGACGCAAGATGAACACAGGCTTATGGTCTTCATGTTCACCAAACAAGTCACGATTTTCAGGGCTCTGGTGGAGGCTCTCAAGGCTCGCGGTGTCTTGGAGCCGGACGACCTGATGGCCTACGAGTCTCTGGTGGGCTCTCAGAAGGAATTGACTTCAGACCTCTTCGAGTCTGTGGCGGAGCAGTATACGGAATTCGCGAAGCTTCTCGGCCTCGGGGACGAGATTCGGTCGATATCTACAAAGTGAATCCCTAGAATCTCCGCCTGATTCCTTTCATAGCTGCTCTTAATTCAAACTGACCCGCTGCCGGCAATCCTCCTGCGTGGAAAGACGCGGTCAACCCGTGCTATCCTCTCGTCAGCGGGGTTTCCATGCAAACGTGCGCTGCCAAAGGAATACTGATCGCGCCAGCCGCCAGGCGCTGGTCGCAATCGCGCGTGCGGAGCATCTGCCCGCGGAAGCACCTGCGCGTGCTGCCCAGCCGCACCCGGCCTAGCCTCTTCGCCGGCGATTAGCCCCTCCTCGCCAAATATCCTCGCCTGCTTTTCCTCGCCCTCAAGAGCGACCGGAACTGGATGACCCCCCTGCCGGGGTCCGCGGCCCTGTCCCATTCATGCCCGCATCAACGAATCTGCCGAGGAGATCGATCATGACCAAGCAAGAGTTATACGCGCAATACGGACCCAAACTTGTCTGTCCTTTGCCAGGACCCAAGGCCCAGGCGGCTATCGCGGCCGACACCCGCCTCATCTCGCCCAGTTATACACGCTCCTATCCGCTGGTGGCCCGGCGCGGCCGCGGCATCCGCGTGGAAGATGTGGACGGCAACGAGTTTCTCGACTTCGCCGCGGGGATTGCCTCAGTTTCCACTGGCCACTGCCACCCCGAGGTGGTCGCAGCCATCCAGAAACAGGCCGCCGAATTGATTCACATCTCCGGAACCGACTTCTACAACGAGCCGCTGACCAATCTGGCCGACCGGCTCTCTGCCGTGGCCCCCATGCCCGGCCCGCACAAATTCTTCTATGGCAACTCCGGCGCCGAAGCCATCGAGTGTGCCCTCAAGCTGGCTCGCTACCACACCGGCCGCCAACAGATCATCTCGTTCTTTGGAGCCTTTCACGGCCGCACCATGGGCGCTCTCTCGCTCACCGGCTCCAAGCCCCAGCAGAAGCGCCGCTTCTCTCCCTTGGTTCCGGGCGTCACTCACATCCGCTTCCCCTATGCCTATCGAGACTGCTCGGGCGGCCCACAGGACGAGGAGGCCTTCAGCCTGGGCTGTGCGCGCGACATCGAGGAACAGCTCTTCAAGACCATCCTCGCGCCCGAGGAGGTTGCCGCTATCTTCATTGAGCCCATCCAGGGCGAAGGCGGCTACGTGGTGGCGCCCGACAATTTCCTCCGCGAACTGCGCGCCCTCTGCAACCGCCACGGCATCCTGCTGGTGGTGGACGAAGTGCAGTGCGGCATGGGCCGCACAGGCAAGTGGTGGGCCATCGAACACTCCGGCGTGGAGCCGGACATGGTCTGCATCGCCAAGGGCATCGCCAGCGGCATGCCGCTGGGCATCTGCATGACCCGCGCGGAGATCATGGATTGGGTCCCCGGCTCCCACGCCTCCACCTTCGGTGGGAACCCGGTTTCCATCGCCGCTGCCCTGGCCACCATGGACATCATCGAGCGCGGGGCGATGGCGAATGCCGCCCGCGTGGGCAGATTCATGCTGGAACGCCTGCGCGGCTGGACATGCACCCATTCGCTGGTGGGCGATGTGCGCGGCCGCGGCCTGATGATCGGCATCGAACTGGTGAAGGATAAGGCCACACGCGAACCGGCCGCCGCGCTACGCAACCGTGTCGAGACCCTGGCCTTCGAGCGGGGCCTGATGGTGCTCGGTTGCGGCGAGAGCTCGCTGCGGCTCAGCCCTCCGCTCATTGTCAGCGAGAACGAAGCCACCGTTGCACTCGACATCCTCGAAGAAGCGCTGACGCAGGTCGAAAAGGAGCACGGGCACGCCAGCGCGCTCGAGGTTGCCGCGGCCTGAGCTTGCCAAACCTGCCGGGCCGCCAGCTCACATCGGCCCGGCTCCGCTCAGCAGGATTTGCGCCTTTCGCTTATCCAGACGACAATGGTTTGCCATGGGATGGCTGGAACAGATGCGAATCGTCTGGCTGGAGCGTACTCTTGCCAGGTTGAACCGGATGGCGCGCCGTCGCGGCGCGTCGGCACTGCCCGCCCACCTGGCTACCGGCATCGACGGCGAAGACGCGGCCTTCTTTTACCTGTGCCGTAAGGGCTACACCGTGGTGGCGCGGCGCTGGTCTGCGGACAACCTGCCCGGCGATCTCGACCTAATCGCATGGCAGGGGCCGATGCTGTGCTTCATCGAAGTGAAGACCCGCACTGCCCACGACCTTTCCCCGGCCGAGATCGCCGTCGACTCCCACAAGCGCCACATTCTGCGCCGGCTGGCCCGCCAGTACGTGCGCCAGTTGCCTCAGGAGACGGCCCCGCCGGTTCGCTTCGACGTCCTCAGCGTCTATCTTGTGCCGGGAAAGGAAAAGGAGTTCGTCCACTTTGAGAACTCCTTCGGCTGGAGCGAGCGGCGGAAGGATTGGGAATGAATTTTGCCCGTTTTACAGGACATTCTTCCGCTTCAATACAACCCTGTAGCATGGCCTTGGCGTCCATTTCTACAGGAGGATCCCATGGATCGCGTCGTCACATTCCTGCTGACTCAGAATCCCGATGCTGCCGTTCATTTCTACCGCGACAGGCTCGGTTTAACTTTCTTGCGGGATGATGGCTTTGCACTGGTCTTCGATCTGAATGGCGTCATGCTCCGCATCGGCAAGGTGCCGCAGTTCACTCCCGCGCCGAACACGGTTCTTGGCTGGGAGAGCAGCGACATTGCCTCCGCCATTGACGGTCTAGCCCAGAATGGCGTGGTCTTCGCGCGTTACCCGAACATGGCTCAGGATGATCGGGGTATCCAGACCTTCCCGACTGGAGACAAGGTGGCGTGGTTCAAAGACCCCGATGGAAACGTGCTTTCGCTTTCTCAACACGCCGCCATCGTCGGCTGAGGTCACCTATCCCTGTGCGTTCTGCCATTCCTCGAGCCAGGCCATCTGAATGGCCTCAAGCCGCGACTCGTTAGACTTCTGCGGGTCGTCGGCGAAGCCTTCGAGTTCAGTCACGTAGCGGTGCAGGTCGGTGAAGCGCACCGTCAAGGGGTCGAGCGAGGGAAACTTCTCCGCCAACTGAATGCCGATCTCTTCGGCTTCGGTCCACAGAATCTCGCGCGGCATGGGATGGCTCCTTACTTCTCTTCCGCCAACGTCAGAGGCTTGCCCTCGGAGACGTAGTTGCGGTTCCACCTGGGAATTTCGACCACGTATTCTCCGGGGCGGGTGATGACTGCCTGGCAGCCCAGCCGCGAGTTCAACTGCTGGTCGGCGGCCATATCGAGCCGGTCAAGTTCATCGTCGCCGGCCTCGCTGATGCCCTCCTGATCCTTGATCCACAGGTGACAAGTGGTGCAGGCGCAAACGCCGCCGCAGGCATGGTCAAGGAAGACGTCGTGGTTCTCCGCCACGTCGAGAAACGACATTGGCTTGCCGTGATGCTGGTAGGGCATAGCGCCGAATTCGAACTCGACCGTCCTGCCCTCGGGGAGAAAGGTGACACGCACCAGCTTCTCCGGCGGAATGGCTTTCTCAGTTGCCTCGTTCATAAGAATCGTCCTTCCTTACCCAATCGACGACGTGCTATCTCCGCTAACTCCGCCAACTCCGCTTCATTGGAACTCCGCCGGGGCCATGGCATGGGGCGCGGTCACAGCCTCTGCCAACTCTTCGCCAGCCGCATCCATGGTCTTGCCGCGCATCGCGCTGCTCACAACCGCATCCATCACCAGCTCGGCAAAACGCCGCGTGGCCTGATCCAGCGCCAGGGTCGCGTCGCGAATGGCGGCCGGGTCCTGGCCCATCTTCGCGGTAGCCAACCGGTCGCGCGCTGCTCGGATGGCCGCCTGCTCCTCGCCACTCAACTGATGCCACGCCGGGCTCTGCGGAGCGCGCTCGACCGCCGCAAGAATCGTTTCCGCCTCGTTGCGTGCTTCAATCAAGAGGCGCTTGGCAAAATCCTCCTCGGCGTGATCGAAGGAGTCCAGAATCATGCTCTCGACCTGCTCGTCTGTGAGGCCATAGGTCGGCTTCACCTCAATCTGCGCCGCCTGGCCGCTGCGCTGCTCGCGCGCCGTCACATGCAAGATGCCGTCGGCGTCAATGAGGAAGCGAACCTCGATGCGCGGCAGCCCGGCGCTCATGGGCGGAATGCCGCGCAGGTCGAAGCGGGCCAGCGAACGGCAATCCGCAGCCAATTCGCGCTCGCCTTGAACGACGTGAATGGCCACGTTGGTCTGGCCATCGACTCCTGTTGTGAAGTGCTCGGTGGCCGAGGCGGGAATCGTCGAATTGCGCTGGATAATCCGCGCTACAGTCCCGCCCAGCGCCTCGATGCCCAGCGAAAGCGGGGTCACGTCCAGCAGTAGCATCTCCCCGGTAGTCTTCGAGGCGCCGGCCAGAATGTCGGCCTGCACCGCCGCGCCCAGCGCTACCACCTCGTCGGGATTCAGCTCGATGTGCGGCTTCTTGCCGCGCGCGGTGAGATGAAAGAGATTGTCCACCAGTTGGCGCACGGCGGGAATTCGCGTGGACCCGCCCACCAGCACGACTTCGTCTATCTGTTCCGGCGTGATGCCCGCGTCGGCCAGAGCCTGTTTGCAGGGGCCGGCTGTGCGCTCGAGCACCGGCTCGATCAGCAACTCGAAGACCGCGCGCGGAATCTCGCGCTGGTAACGGTCGCCGTTGGGCAACTCGATATCGAAGTGCGCCGCCGGCTCCGTGGAAAGGCTGATCTTGGCCTCGATGGCCGCTTTGCGCAAGGCCTGCACCGCGCCGGGATGCCGGCGCAGATCGACACCATGTTCGGCGTGAATCTCATCCAAAGCGATGGTCAAAAGGAGGTTGTCGATGTCGTCGCCGCCCAGGTGCGTGTCGCCGTTGGTGGACTGCACCTCGAAGATGCCGTCGCGCAGCTTGAGAATCGAAATGTCAAATGTCCCGCCGCCCAGATCGTAGACGGCAATGGTGCCCACCTTGGCGCGGTCCAAGCCGTAGGCCAGCGCTGCTGCGGTGGGCTCGTTGACCAGCCGCAGCACTTCCAATCCGGCCATGCGGCCCGCGTCTTTGGTGGCCTGCCGCTGCGCATCGTTGAAGTAGGCCGGCACGGTGATAACCGCCTGGGTGACCGGCAAACCGAAGAAGCGCTCGGCATTGCGCTTGAGCTGGCGCAGGATGTAGGCCGAAATCTCCGGCGGCGTGAACTTCATTTCGCCCAGGCGAATCCGCGGCACTTCGCCCGCTTCCACGTTCTCGGCCAGACGGAAGGGAAACAGCTTCAGCTCGTCCTGAATCTCTTCCAGGCCGCGGCCCATCAGCCGCTTCACGGAATAGATCACCCGCTCCGGCGTCTCGATGAGCGCCATGCGCGCCGTGTTGCCCACGGTCACCGTGGGCCGGCCGCCCCCGGCCCGGATGGGGTCGAGCGCCACCACCGACGGCACCAGGTTCAAGCCGTCCACGCCGGGAATCACCACCGGGGCGTCGCCCTGCATATAAGCGACCAGGGAATTGGTGGTTCCCAGGTCGATTCCAACTACGCGTCCCTCCGCCATGCTGTTCTCTCAAGCTCCCAGTGTTTCGGTAACATCGCGAACCAGATTGCTGAGATAGCGCCGCCGGTCCAGCAGGCTCACCATCGTTTTTTCTGCCGTCTTGCGCGCTGCTGCGTCGCCCTCATCCCACACTTGCCACTGAATGCGCAGGTCCTGGTCCACCTCAACCAGCAGCCCGTCGAACCTTCTCTTCGCCTGCTCCATGCCCGCCTGCAAGTCGTGATCTTCCTCGCCTGTCTTGCGCGCCATGCGCATCTCTTCCAGTTGCATGTTCAACTCGAAGACCTCTTCCAGCAGATCTGCGGGAACCCGCGAGGGATCTTTTCTGACCTGGCCGCCGTGATCCGGACTCGTGTCCGGGCTCGTTTCTTGGCTCGCCTCTGAGCCAATCTCCGCGCCTTTCAGCTTGAGCAGGTATTCGGTGCGGCGCAACGGGTCCTTGAGCGTGCGATAGGCGTCGTTGAGCAGCGCGGTGTCGGCCAGGCTCCACTGCCGCTCGTTCTCCTCCGCGCGGGCAAAGCGATCGGGATGCACTTTGCGGCTCAGCCGGTGAAACTCATGCTCCAGCGCGGACAAATCCAGATTGAGCCGCGGCTCCAATCCGAAGACAGAAAAATAGTCGCCTCCGGGTGGGGGCTGAATCTTGCTGCAATGCGGGCAGAAGAGCGTGGAGTCGTTGTGGCCGATCGAACAGGACCAACAGGCAATGGGAACCGCTGAATCGAGGACTTTCATCATTTTTGCACTCGGGCGAAGCTACACGTCTACAACGAAAACGACGAACCGCAGCCGCAGGAGCGCGTGGAGTTCGGGTTGATGAAGTTGAACCCCTGCCGCATCAGCGTCTCCTCGTAATCCAGCGTCATGCCGTGCAGATAAATGAACGATTTGGGGTCGACGAAGACGCGCACGCCCTCAAACTCGTAGATACGGTCGCGCTCGCGGGGCTGCGTATCGAACTTGATCGAGTAGGAAAGCCCCGAGCAGCCGCCGCCCATTACGCCCAGCCGCAACCCGCCCTCTTGGGGCGAAATGCCCTCCTTGGCCATCGCCGCGCGAATGCGCTTGATCGCCCGCTCAGTCACCTGCAAGCCCTGACCGGGCGCAGGCGCCTGCGGTGCGGCAGACTGCGGTTGAGCCGCAGACGCGCCCTTCGCGGGCTGCGATTCGATTGTCACTACGTTCGGCATAACCGCCTCTTCTTACTGCGCCACGGCGACAGCCGCTCCATCCTCTGTCGCGGCAACGCCATTTTTCTTCTTCCAGTCGCCGATGGCCGCGCGAATCGCGTCCTCGGCCAGAACCGAGCAGTGAATCTTTACCGGCGGTAGCGACAGTTCCTTTACGATGTCGGTGTTCTTGATGCCCAGCGCGTCGTCCACGGTCCGGCCCTTGATCCACTCCGTGGCCAGCGACGAGCTGGCAATCGCCGAGCCGCAGCCAAAGGTCTTGAACTTGGCCTCTTCGATGACCTGCGTCTCCGGGTTCACGCGAATCTGCAAGCGCATCACGTCGCCGCACTCCGGCGCGCCCACCAGACCCGTGCCGACCTCCGTCGAGCTCTTGTCCAGTTGGCCCACATTGCGGGGGTTGTTGTAGTGATCGATCACTTTGTCGCTGTATGCCATGTGTTACTCCTTTGCGGGGGAAGCCGCTGAAAAACAGTTGTCAGTTGTCAGCCGTCAGTTTTCAGTTGTTTGTCGCAGGTTCGCTTTCACTGACAACTGACAACTGAATACTGACAACTCGCTTCTAATGCGCCGCCCATTGAATCTTCGTCAGGTCGATGCCTTCCTGCACCATCTCGTAGAGCGGTGAAAGTTGGCGTAGATGCTTAACGACATCAATCACCTTGGCGGCCACGTAGTCCACCTCAGCCTGAGTGTTGAAGCGGCCCAGTCCGAAGCGAATGGAACTGTGGGCCACATCGTCGCCCAGCCCCAGCGCCTTCAGCACATAGGAGGGCTCAAGCGTAGCCGACGTGCAGGCCGAGCCGCTGGAAACCGCCACGTCGTTGATGCCCATCAGCAGCGACTCGCCCTCGACATACACAAAGCTCATGTTCAGGTTGCCCGGCAGCCGGTGCTCCATGGAGCCGTTCACGTGAACGTAATCCAGCTCCGATTCCAACTTGCTCTTGAGCCGGTCGCGCAGGCCGCGCAGATACGCCGCTTCTGAATCCATCTCCTCGCGGGCGATCTCGCAGGCCTTGCCCAGGCCTACAATGCCGGGCACATTCAAGGTCCCCGACCTCATGCCGCGCTCGTGGCCGCCACCGTCGATCTGCGCCGCGATCTGAACCCGCGGGTTGCGCCGGCGGACGTAAAGCGCACCCACGCCCTTGGGACCGTAAATCTTGTGCGCGGAAATCGACAGCACGTCGATGTTGTCGGCGATCACGTTCACCGGAACCTTGCCCACCGCCTGCACCGCGTCAGTGTGGAAGATGACGCCCTTTTCATGACAGAGCCTGCCGATCTCGGCAATCGGCTGCAGCACGCCGATCTCGTTGTTGGCCGCCATGATGGAAACCAGGATGGTCTTGTCGTCCATGGCCCGCTTCAGGTCGTCCAGATCGATCAGCCCATCGGCCTTCACGGGCAGATACGTCACGCGGTAGCCGTACTTTTCCAGGCGCTTGCAGGTATCCAGCACCGCCTTGTGTTCGGTTACCTGGGTGATGATGTGGTTGCCGCGCTCGCGGTACATCTCCGCAATGCCCTTGATGGCCAGGTTGTTCGACTCGGTGGCACCGGAGGTGAAGATGATTTCCTTGGCAGTGGCCCCGATCAGCCTCGCAATCTGCTCCCGTGCCGCTTCCACGGCCTTTTCCGCCTCCCAACCAAAGGAGTGGTTGCGGCTGGCCGCATTGCCGAACTTGGTGGTGAAATAGGGCATCATCGCCTCCAGAACTCGTGGATCGAGCGGGCTGGTGGCGTGATTGTCCATATAAATCGGCAAGCTTACGCCTGCAGGCGCTTCCACTTGGCTGGCAACTGTGCTCATCTTGTTCTCCATCCTCGTCAATCCTCTTCTCCGCTCAGCGCGGAGAGAAAGAGAAAACTACCGTTACAGCGTTAGTGAAACCAACCCGGCCGCCTGGTGCGCTGGCAAACCGGGTTGTTCGTGCTCCGCCAGATCCTGAATACTGATGCTCTGCAAGACGCCGGCGATGGTGTCGTTCACGCGCGCTAAAGGCTCCTTGATCGTGCAACTCGGGGTCAGCTCGCAGCCCTTCTTGCCCTTGGTGCAGGAGGTGATGAAAAACGGCCCGTCAATGGCGTGAATCACCTCGTAAGCTGAAATCTCGCGCGCATCCCGGGCCAGAACATAGCCCCCGTTCATCCCGGCGTGCGAACGCAGCAGCCCGTTCCTGGTCAGCAGTTGCAGAATCTTGGCCAGCAATTGCGCCGGAATCCCATACGCGTCGGCCACATCCTTCGCGCTCAGCGCAGGCGTCTCCGGGTGCTCGGCCAGGTACTTGAGCGCCATCAGGCCATAATCCGCCTTCTTGGTCAGTTTGAGCATCGAATATCCGACTTCTTCGGTCCGTATTCAGTATACGACCATTTCTGTCGGGATTCAAGTCCATTCTGGAATCCTCCGCTCCTCTCGCTGGAAAAATTTACGCGGCAGACTCCAGATTCAACAAATATCCGTTTTAATTTATTGAAAAGACCGCTACAATCTGGCGGAAAGAACACTTTTTCCAACCGATACCACGAGCGATGGCAACCATCTGCAAGCACCCCAGGGTACGTATCGTTTCCCGGCACGAAGACACCGAGTATGTCGAGTGCCTGGAGTGTGGCGAGATCTTTGACTCCGAAGAGTTCCGCGACATGGAGATTGAAGAAACCGTCGAAACAGAGGATGCCCCGGACGACTTCTAAAACCGACTTCTAAGCCCACCTCACTTGGCGCCGTGTCCGTTGGCGGCCTGAGCGCCCACGCGTCTGGCCGCCACCCAGGCGTAATGCAGCCCCGAGGCGACGGTCAATCCGATCGTGGCATCCAGCGCCACCAGTCGAAACACCACCACCCAGTGGGCAGCGGTCAGTTGATGCAGCAGCACGGCGGTCACCGCGGCGACCTGCGCCGCGGTATTGGCCTTGCCGATCAGGCTGGGGCCGAAGTCACGCCGTCCCGCCGCCGCATACAGGATGGCCGCCACCACCAGAATCCCCACATCCCTGCCAAAGACCAGCACCGTCACCGTGACCGGAATCAGATTCTTGTGCGTAAGCACCAGGAACATCGTACTCAGCAGCAATTTGTCGGCCACCGGGTCAAGGTACTGGCCCAGCTGGGTACGCTGCTTCAGCAGGCGGGCCAACAAGCCATCCAGCGCGTCGGTTAATCCCGTCGCTACAAACAGACCAAAGCTCAACGCAAAGTGAGCCTCCAGGATGGCTGCCACCAGGAACGGAGCCAGGCAAATGCGCAGCAGCGTGAGCAGGTTGGGAGTGGTGCGGAATCGGTTTAATCGTTTGCTTGTAACGTCGTTCATGGCGGGTTTAAGAACGTAAAAACGATAGTACAGTATGGCGGGTGTAGCCGCCCATCTTTCCCCTGCCGCCGCCATCCTGATAGACTACCTGATATCGCTTTGCAGGCGCGTAGCTCAGTTGGTTAGAGCGCTTCCTTGACACGGAAGAGGTCGCTGGTTCGAATCCAGTCGTGCCTACCATTTCCAGATTCTAAGACATCCGAGACAGTCCAATGAATCCTGACAAGCCGCTGAAAAATCAGCGGCTTTTGTCTTTTTACGTCCAAACGCGTATCATGGAAGCCAGCCCCTGGTGGGGGTATTTCCGGGGGTACGGATTTCCGAAAGTGGGGGTATTTCGGAATTTCGGCTACTTATGAGGGTGATTCACCATGCCGCTGACAGACACTGAGATTCGACGCTCCAAGCCCGCTGAAAGGCCCTACAAGCTCTCCGATGGTGGCGGGTTGCATCTACTCATCACTCAAGCCGGGGGAAAGCTCTGGCGATGGAAATACCGCTTTGACGGAGCCGAGAAGTTGATGGCCCTGGGCCGATACCCCGAAGTTGCGCTGGCCGATGCCCGCGAGCGCCGGGATGCAGCCCGGAAGAGACTAGCCAACGGCATCGACCCGATGGCCGAGCGGATGGCCGAAAAGACGGCAGTCAAGGTCGCTACTGAGCATACCTTCGAGAAGATCGCCGATTTGTGGCTGGAGCACTGGAAGGGAAACAAGAGTGCACGCCATTCAGCGACAACGCGGAATCGTCTGAAGGTGAATGTCTACCCGGTCCTGGGAGAAAGGCCCATTGCCGACGTGGAGCCGATGGAGCTTGTCCAACTCGCCAAAGGGATTGAAGCCCGTGGAGCCTCGGACATGGCGAAACGGATTCTCCAGATAGTGGGCATGGTCTTCCGCTACGCCGTGGCACATGGTTACAGCCAGCGCAATCCCGCCGCAGAGATTCGGCCCTCGGACATCCTCAAGCCGACACGCAGAACCAACATGGCGCGTATCGATGCCCGTGAACTACCGGCGCTGCTCCGCTCCATCGAAGTCTATGAAGGGCGGCAACTGACACGGTTGGCTATCAAACTCATGGCGCTCACCTTTGTCCGTACCAGCGAGTTGATTGGCGCGCGCTGGGAAGAGTTCGACTTTGACGCTCGGCGCTGGTCTATTCCCGCAACCCGGATGAAGATGAAGACGCCTCAGATTGTTCCGCTGTCAATCCAGGCCGTAGAAGTGCTTGAGCTTTTGCGGACAATCTCAGGCAATGGTGAGCTTGTCTTTCCCGGTGAGCAGGACTCGACTAAACCAATGTCTAATATGACGATCTTGAAAGCGCTTGAGCGGATGGGTTACAAGGGCCGCATGACTGGCCATGGTTTCCGGGGATTGGCCTCCACGATTCTCCATGAGCAGGGTTACAACCATGACCACATCGAACTGCAACTTGCCCACGCGCCGCGTAATGCCGTCTCCGCTGCCTACAATCACGCTCTCTACCTCGAACCACGGGCAATAATGATGCGGGATTGGGCCGACTTCTTGGAGCGCACACAGCGCGGCGGCAAGGTCTTGTCCTTTCGCGGCTCGGCGGCATAGTAAAGGTGCTCCGCATTTAATCTTCTTGACGAGGGATTTCTATGATTCTCCGACTAGACAACTTCAAGCTCGGTATCGATTGGTGGGAGAAATACGGATGGGGAAGCGACTACATCAATCGTGAATATTATGAGATGTATTCCGCTCGTTCGACTGGCATCACAAGAGAGTGGTGGTCTGCGACTGTCAAACGCCTTTGGGACTGGCTGGCAATTCGCGGGCCAAAGCCTCCGAACTCGAAAGCGGAGATCATGGAACGTGGTCTTCCCCGTTTGGATCGAATCGCCTCTGAATACAGCAAACTTGTTGAAAGAGCCAGCGGAGAGCCAAAGTTCACAGCGGCATCTTGGGAAGATGTGTCTCCTCTGTTCTACTGCGCGTTGAGTTCAAGCCAATGTCGCGGGTGTTCGCAAGCAAGATGTGTCACTTTCTGTTTCCAAACCTGTTCATGGTCATGGATAACAAGGGGACTGGTGTTTTCGAGTACGAGTTTTATTGGCGCGGAATGCAGAGTGAATGGAGCAGGTTTGGGCAAAAAAGTGAGGCTCTCGAAAAGCTCCGGCAGACAATCAAGTCGGAAATGGCAATTCATCCACTGTATCCCCACGAAACGAAGATCATAGAACTATGCCACATCGGATATGAACATGGGCAAGTACAGGAATTCACTTAGCCTGTTGGCTAGGCGATTTGGAGGGTTCAAGGATGCCTATTAAGACTTTCACGCTGACTGGAATCGATGAGGGCAGTGTTCAGGAGAGTAAAGGGAATCTGCGCTTGGTTTGCCTCATTCAGGGCGGAGGGAAATTAGCTGTTTGGGGCAGCAAAGCCACGCGGAAGAATATCGACACAATCCAGCGCACAAGAATGCCCTGCAAGGTTCAATGCGACTGCATTCCCCCGAAAGAGTGGGCTATCAAATACGGGCATAGCTTTTGGGTCCCTGAAGGCAACACACTTCGGGTACTTCCCTAAGACGTGGAAGATGAGGCACGGGAAAGCGCATTACAGCGCCACTGGAGCGTTTGTGCTCGCACCCTGTAGTCTTCTGGCCACCGCGTCCGCAATCTCCTCTGCGTTAGGCTGAGTTGAGACGCGCGCCGTGCCTATTCCTCGG
>Ga0209039_10000542_pt1 | contig 36497 bp, 38 predicted proteins | sample BogFormECP12_OM1_FD_188238 | JGI IMG/M metagenome (GOLD analysis project Ga0209039, IMG submission 188238) | Bog forest soil microbial communities from Calvert Island, British Columbia, Canada - ECP12_OM1 (SPAdes) (version 2) | ecosystem: Environmental > Aquatic > Freshwater > Wetlands > Bog ...
TCGAACAAGACACCGATGGCGTGTTACAACTCTTGGGATTGCCAGTTCAGCAACCCGTGCCATCGGACCCGCCGGATGCTTTACACGCATGAATGATCGCGTATCTGAATCGTTAGGACTTCTTGCCACTCTTAGCTTTGCATGATTCGTTTCACGAGCCGTTAATCTCATTTTTCTTCGTTTGCATCAAGAGATCCTCGTCATTCCATCTCACATCCCCTCACATCGAGAAAATCAAGATAATTTTCTTAAATAGCAAGAACCAAGTTATAGACTTGGATCAAATGACTTAGTATCTACAAATTTTGAGCCACAAATCGACTCACCTTATTTCGGAGACCTTACTATTTATAGATCCGAATAAGGTCCTGCCATTTTTCCTTATTTACATATCGGCATCATCCAAATGCTCAAGTCTTAATTTTGGGTAAATGTTGGAGATTACAATAGTGATTCGACTATTTTTTCTCACATTAGCGATCGCATAAAAAAGAAGATACGTGATATTATTCCAGGTGATAATCCCGCACGAATTGCTGACGCTTCTGCTCGAAATTATCCGCGATCACGATCCGTCCCCTCGAAGGTTGATCGAACAACCCTTGTGCGATGTAGGTGTTCAGTACAGGCACGATGATGCTTTTGGAAAACGTTACTTGCCCGGAATCGAATAATTTTTCGACATAATCACGCAATTCAGTGAAGTCGATCGGTCCAAAGCAACAACACTTCTCCATCTCATCGAGGACATTGAGCCATTGATCAGGAAACAAGGTCAAGCTTTTTTGATCATTCTCGATGGTAACACCAACGCCTCGAGCCTTCTTCTTTTTCACAGTATCTTTCTGCGGAACGGACTTTTTCGTTTCACTTTGCTTAGCAGGAACATTTTCAACTGGACTCTTTCTTGCATCCTTCGCCTCGGTGAGATAAGATTTTCGCACGGGTCTTATTTCAGGACTAAGGGAAGCGACTGTTGGTAATGGTTTTACCGGCATTGCTGGTACGGGCGATTCAATTAATGCATTCGCCGTGGTTTCCGCTAACAAGTCATCGAGGGATATGAATTCGTGACAGCATTCTTTCACGGAATCCCCCATCTTCTTATCATGTGCGGCGACCACGCATCGCTTCCCCCTGCTCGCGATTTCGTTTATCAAGGGTACGTAATCCGTGTCACCGGCGACGATCACGAACGTGTCGACGTCCTCACGTTGGTATAGTGTGTTCATGACGTCGATCACGATTTGCATATCCGCCCCGTTCTTTCCGGACGACGCGAGTCGCGATGTCTGGATTTGTTTCACGTGCTGGCGGAGCATGTTTTTCCTGATCATCGGTCCCACGTCCTTCCACTCAGCATACGCCATCTTAAGTTCTACCGTGCCACTCGTCTCTAATTTGCTAAATAACGCATCGAATCGCGTGTTCTCGTTCATGTTTTGAATGTCGATGAACACGGCGATTTTCTTCCGATCTTCATCTTTTTTTGCTTGCATCGTTTCCACCTCCTTGACATTTCTTGCAATACTGGTAGAATTTGAATCATTCATGTCGTTTTTTCGTGCTATCGTCTGCATTGCTTCATCCTCCTACTCGAGAAATGCCGGTAACGTTATCATGAAATTGCTGTGTTTTATACTAGTCATATGTTCGTGCGCGAACATATGTGTCAGGTGATTTGTTTTCATGCATTTCACGCTAGTTTCTAAAAAAATAGAAAAAAAGAGAGAAGTATGTTCATTCGTCGTCTTCGTCATTGTCGTTTCCTTTGTATTCGTCGTTGTTTGGGTTTAATTGATTTGCCCGGTTGTCCTGTGATGCCGAGTATGCCGAATTGTTGGGATTCATGCTATTTGACCGGTCATCGTTGGAACTGTGATGGTGCGACATTTTGCTTACTCACCATGGTTTGATGGTTGTTGATATGCGCGATGCTGCCGCGCAAGATAGCTCATCTCGATCGTGACATATTTAAACTCCCATCGCGGAATAAACATGCGAGAATTCCATGAATTTTATGATGATCCACTTGGAAACACGGGTTGTCGATTCCAGCACGGATCAATTTAAAAATCCGGGTCCGTGTTACTCTCCATGGTGTAACACATGAAATCGGGCACGGATACCCTCGACGAGCAAACTTTCAACGATCAATTAGGCGAACTTCTTGCAAAGAAAGCAATCCCGAGCGAGAAAGCAATTTGTGCAGTTATCAACACATATTTATTGAATACTCTCGGTCTAGAATCGGATGGTACCCCGCCGCAATATTTATTTCACTATTTATTCATATACTTGAAAGTCCAATTAAACAATCGTTATCAAGGAGGCCTTGATTACTTTCCCATCGATTTAACGAATTATTTAGTCGATCACCCGGCTATCATGGTTCCACAAGTACATCCAAAGGGTAGCGCAGAATACAACTTCGATAGTGCTCGCAAGCATCCCATATTGTTCTTGGAAGAATCAAAGATTCTGGAAGTGATCGAAGACACGAGCACAGATTTAAAGGGTCACCGCATGATTAGGATTAATCCGGATCGGATGCACGAGTTAAAAAGCATCGTCGATCGAATTTCCCAAACGATCGATGCGTTTTGGAAAAAAATGCAAGTCAGGGGGCAAACCTTGGAATCCAAGCAAGAACCATTGAGCAATGCAAGCCCCGAAACAATTCAAGTCCCTGATTTGGAAACACCCGTTGTGTCACCGACCTCGACTAGGTACCATGACGAATGGTATTCTCGTATGTACGATATCCAAGAATTGATACTCGGATGGGTGAAATTCGGCAAAATCAGCTTGCAGAATATCTTAGAAGCGAATGATGCCGACATCATTGACGTGTCGAATTTCGTCGAAGCAGCAATGCATTTCAAGGAACAACAATTCTCAAGCGATCTTGTTTCGGTACTTGATAATCCTGTAATTGTCAATAACATCGTGAAAAACTCGGACGTTAAGGACGTCGTGCACCAGATTGAATATCTTGACATGAAACTTGGAAAATTAGGGCTACCCCCATCGCCATTCACCATGCAATTAGCTGCGAAACTCGTTACCAAGCTTGTCTCGGCAAGCGATATTGATGCATTATGGCAGTATCGTGACATTCACTCTGATGTCATACTGGCGTTATTCTCCTCCCTTCTCGCCAAGCCAGATATCCTCGTGGCAAACTTGTACATGTTTATGAATCTCCTCAGTAATTCAAACATAGATCAAGCGGCTCATGAAAAAGCAATCGACTTTGGCATTCAGAAAATTCGAGAAGCAATCACGAAAGATGATGAATATCTTGACGATTATATCGAGATCGTGATTCGATCGTGCAATTATGTCTTGCCTCAAGCAGAAAACGATGTCAGATCGACGATCTTGCAGAAATTATATGGATTGGTCAAGGATGCCTTGATAAATACAGAAGGATATTGCTTGCAAGCGATCCTCGGAGGTATCATGGCTTGCATTAAATATAATAATGGTATCGATGAAGTTGGCGGTGAGATCGATGAGCTTGCAAGACTCATAGGTATCGCGATCAACAACATGTTCAACACTATCACTACAGCAACGGAACACGATACTATTGAATCCGTGCTTGACACGGTCGATTTCCTCTTGGATATCTCTGAAAACCATGACATATGGAAGGATGTCTCAATAGATATTGATGATAGGGCAATCGCTCAGATTTATCAAGGATCATCCTCTTGGCCATTTACCTTGCAGTTCCAGTTCTTGAGAATGCTCAAGGATCACTTCCATGCGATCTTTATCGACGCTGGCGGATCTGCATTGTATATCAAGTTATTACAACAATTTGAATCAGAAATCGACGCAGATATTTTAGAATCTGTGATTGATGAACTCGACACCAATTATAATCCTCGTCAATTATACCGTTATATCAAACGCGTGGTCGATACAACGATTACATCCCCGGAACTAAAAAATAGAATGAAATTAGAATTTAATCCGAATGTATCGAGCATCATGAATTATTCTAACATTCTCAAGGTACTCAAGAGTCGCTTCCATATTGATGATAATGATTTGCTCAAAAAAATAGTGTCACTGAAAGACTTTCCGACGCTGTTGCGTCGCAGTGATGAAACCGGGAAGTATACGGAAGACCTTTCATTTATTGAATATGTCTTCAAAGATTTTCCTGGCCTCATCGATGCGGACATCGTTGCCTGGTTGGTCAATCACGAAGAAATTCGTGCATACATCGCCCAGGAAGGATACAAGCACTATGACCAGGAATTATATGATCTTTTGGAAAGCATCGTTCCTGGCAGCTTCAACCAGCTCATCACCCCGGAAGTGTTTGCGTCAACCATCGATATTGCGTTAACCCGTGACTATCACTATACTACCATATTCGACATACTCAGGGCTTTCATGAAACGATATCCATCAGAATTCAACGATTGGAAAGGTGCCCGTATCGATACCATCCAAGATATCTTGTTTAACTCCTTCGTCGAGATGCACGGGTCTATCGTGAGTTATCTTGACGAGATTAACACCATTTTCCCCGATGCATTAAGCCTCTATTTCGATTATGAACGCTTTATTGATTCCTTCGTGAACCGCTGGAACTACGCGTGGTGCCAAGAATCAGCAAGTGACAATGATGCTTTTATCAGGAGCACTCGCGACATCGTCTTCAAGCAACGTCCTGATAAGATAACCGAATACGATCAAATACTCGAGCGCATGAACTTGATCAAAACTCGGCAAGATCTCTTCTTCTACCCTCGCAAAATAAAAAGATAAAGCCTCGTCTAGGTTATGGCTAAGCGCCGTTCGCGTGCGAACGCGAAATTCACCCGCCCGTGAGCGAGTTAAAGTTAGAAAACACGTAGATTCCCTTTTACATGTAAATTCTGCATCCGTTGTCTTTGAGAGCAATATTAATTGCATCTGGTAGAGACGTGAACTGATTATTCTTTAAATCGAGAGATTTCAGTGAATTTAACTTTACTACGCTATTGGGAAGTGAAGATAACTGATTATCATGCAAAGACAAGCTTTGAAGTGATGAAATAATTAAGAAACAAGAATCCAATAAATTTTTAGTTGATCTATGGAGATTACTTTTAATATTTAGCGGAATGAGTTATCACGACTTGTTTATAAACGATTACAATAATTTCAAAAAAGGAATTAAAATGAAGGGATGGAGCAATAAAATTCAAGATATAGATACCTTTTTTCTAGCTGAAATCTAACCTCGTGTCTTCTTTCACGAAGTTCTCTATTGATTTTAATCGTGGTGGCTTTGCTCAAGACGCACACTTGATAATGCATTGGTGAGACTGCTTTTATATTTACTATTATCGCTAGAGACTTCCATCTCTATGGAAATGTCTCTGGACAACGCTGAATGCATAACTCGCGGATTTTTGGTATATATCAACCCAATATGTTCCTCATTCCTTAGTTCAAGAATGAATGGACTCCAGATATTGCCGAATCTCCTTGTATCTTTCCCGCTTTGCTGTTTCTGGATATGATCCCGAATTTTGGTAACAAGGAAAAGCAAGCAAGAAAAAATTGGAATCACATTTACGCATAATTTTCCCGATTTCACCTTGATTTACCGTATGCTTTCTATTAAAATCAAGGCATGATAATAACGCATCTTGAACATCATTCCCGAATAAGACAACAACATCGGGACACTTTACTTTAACCTGGTCAACAAGATATTCACAATAAGGGTCTTCCACTGTTACTTCCTCGCTTTTACTATTAACTAAATTGCACATTAAATCATGAATACCATAGCGCCAGTGATTATGATTGATTGAAGTCCCCCCAAACACAATATCGTCTGCGTAAACATTACCCAATCTCTTTTCAATGTGTTTATCAATGAGACAAGGGTGTAATAAATCCCAGAATGCTTGACCTTCCTTTCCAGAGAAATAATGCATCTCAGCATTAGATTCCTCTGCAGGATTAAGCGGCACGAATAAAATTTCCAGATGTCCTTCAAAGTACGGAGTCAAATTCACATCGTTGTTCAATCCCATAAAATAGTCATACGGGACAACTGCATATCACTTTTTCCCACTTTCCGCTTATAACCTCCGAACGAATTCACTGATGGCTAAGGATGACGAAATGATTTCGAATGGCAATCACGCAAGGTATCCTCGAAAAGGCGCGATCGTGGTACGCGACCTCTCCCGCGCTCAAACTTGGTGATATGGAATTGCGTGACTACCAGGTCGAGGCCGCATGGAATGCCCCATCCCCGGCACGAAGACCCGCAAATGTGCGGTATGCGGGGCGACCACCAAAATTTCCTTGGTCAAGCAAGACAAGCCCGTGCCCGCCAAGGAGGCACGCGACGTCGCCACGAGCATGGCCAGGAAGCCCGAGCAATCGGACACGACCGCCGTGATCAAGCGCCGGGTCGCCGCGCCACGAGGCGATGCGTGATGTTGGAGTTGTTCACGGGGAGCACTTGCACCAAGTGCGCGGTGCATTACTATCGATGTAATGGAGAACAAATCGTTTTAAAAACCTATCAAGGTATCAACAAGATAGAATCGTTACAAGAATGATACTGGGCGAAACGAGGGATTAATCGTGGATTTTGTAGAATTTAACAAGGAGCAAAAATTTCTGAGATTTAATGGTATTAGAACCAAAATAATAGATACAGCTAATGCAAAAATGATTAGTAATGACGATGCTGTAATTGGATTTAAATTAAGAGAGGAGGTATTAACCAAGTTAAAAATGTCTCTATCGTACATTCAAGAGATGGAGATGTTAGAGAAAAAAATAAACGATGAGAAAGAAAATATCCATATTTCTCCCGGTACCTTGTACACAAGCGAATCAGTAGATACAATGAATGTTTTGTGCTCTGCTTTTGCAAGAGATATGATCGTCGCACAAAATAGGTTTCTCGTTCTGCTCAATCTTGTAAAAGCGATCAAGTCGTATGTGATATTCAATAAAGATTACGGCGTGTTCAGTAATTTCTTCTATGGTAAAAAAGACGAAGACAAAAATCCATTATTGAAAATTGATACTCCCAAACCAATACTAAACAAATTTGGAAAGAAGATAAAGGATCTATCAACGCCATTCTTGAGATCATGATAAAAGATCAAAGATTCTATTTTCTATTTTCTATTTTCTTTTGAATTTTGGAAAGATTGCACCAGTATATTTTTGATAGTCCTTGTATTCATCACCGAATCTACGGTATAAATCACGCTCCTCCAAGCGGATGATGGTCGGGAAGTACAGCATGAAAAATAGCACCCACCAAGTAATGAGGAACCACGAGTTCAAGCACATGCTCCCGCAAATGAACAACGGATTTTCTCCGATCATCTGCGGATGCCTGATATATTTGTATATACCCACCTTGCACAAGCGGCCCTTTGCTTGTGGAATGAATGTCTCCTTGCCCACGTCTCGGATTCCCCGATAATCGATGAACGCAAACGGAATTGCAAGTGCAATTCCGATGATCCATCCCGGCAGACTCGATGGAAAGATGGGCCACCAAATCTCGGGAATGGGAAACCACACCATCAATACCATATTGATTATCATGACCCACTCACATAGGTTTGATAAGTTCCTGAAAACAGCCGCGCGCGTCCAAGCGCCCTTACCCATTGACATCTCCGTTTTCTTTGGAACTAAACTGATCATGTAAGTCACCCACATGAGGAATGACGAAAGAACCAGACACGCGAGGTTAATTTGTGGAAACATGATTAGCCGAATTGGAGATTTTTAAAGAATCCTTCTATTTTCTGTAAAATAGTTACGATTTGAGTTGTGGATCCTTCGATTGATTTCCAAAAAACACACAACGACCTTATCACCAGGGTTTAAGTAATACGGACGAGATGAAATAATCCGCTGTTGCCCTGTTCAGAGCGAGTGGTATGTTTTTCATGACCGCGATTCGGATTAATGTTATATTCATGGCCATGTGGGCACCGTGCAATCTGCTTTAAATGCCCAGATAGGCTCTAATGTCCGTGTTCCTTAATCGCTGTCAATAAGTTTTTTAACTCGTGAATCAAGGATTCATATGCCAAGCGTGGCTGAAAGAGACAAGAGTTAGAACGTGAGATAGGAATTGTACTATAAACTGCCACCCGTCCGTTGAATCGCTGTATGTAATGTCCGTTAGCCCGTGTTGTTGCGATTTGACCGTAAATAGAACCGTTATTAACAAATGCTAAACCCTGGAGAATCTGCAAAATGACAACAAGAGAATCCGATCAGCTTGAAAAACAGATCATCGAGCTAAAGCGCCAATACGCGACGATCATGAATAGTAATGCCATTGGATGGATAAGCATTGATAAAAACGGACAGATTTTGGAAAGCAATCAATATTTCCAAGATTTACTGGAATATGATGCGAGTGAACTCCAGGAAAAGACGATTTTTGATCTCACGTTCCCTGATGATCAAGAAATAACCAAATTGTTGTTTAACGAACTAATCGAAGGAAAACGGGAATATTATCGAAATGAAAAGAAGTATATCAAGAAAATCGGGGAAACAACGTGCGTGAAAGTTACTTGTTGCTTGGCTCGTGATATCGATGGAAAACCGGATCACGCAACGTGTCTCGTGGAAGATATCTCGATACAAAAACAAATGGAAAGTGAATTGAAGAAACACAAGGACAATTTAGCAGAGCTCGTGCAGCAGCGAACGCTAGAATTAGAAAAACTTAACCAATTGTACAGCAACACCATTGACTCTATCGACCATGTTATCCACGTGGTGGATAGAGATCTTAAGATTCTCGTGGCAAACAAAGAATTCGAACGATGGGTAGAAAGATTTAATTTTGATAAAAATATCGTCGGAAAAACGATTCGTGAGGCATTTCCATTTTTACCACCCGAGATTGAGTCGGAATACGAAGCCGTGTTTGCAACTGGAATACCTTTAATCACCGTCGATGATGTTATCAACAATCCATATAATATCTACACGGAAACTAGAAAATTCCCAGTGTTTGATGGGGATGTCGTAACTCGCGTTGTTACGAGCGTGGAGGATGTCACGGAAAGCCGGAAAGCAGGCATTGCACTACAAGAAAGCGAGGAGAAATTTCGTGCCATCACGGAAGAATCTTCGTTAGGGATCATCATCGTTCAAGACTTTAAAATCAAGTATGTCAACGAAGTGGCTTGTTCCATCATGAAGGTGGATAGAAATCAGTTTCTGGATTCCGATATCCGAAGCGCGATGGAATATCTCCATCCTGACGATGTTCACGTGTTTGATGAACTTTTGCAAACAATGACCGACGAGTCTGGAGCTTTCAAGCCAACGTATGTTATGCGCATTCAAATAGAACCTGGTCAGGAAAAATGGATCGAGATTTTCCCTAAAATGATTGAGTATGAAAATAAACTAGCAATGCTCTCGATCATTAACGATATCACGGAAATAACAAGGGAAAAAAATGCACTCAAGCAATCGGAAGATCACCTGCGCGAGATGCTGGAAGAAGAAATCAGGAAATTGCGAAATATCGACCAACTACGAACAGAATTCGTTTTAAGGGCATCGCACGAGTTAAAAACGCCGTTAAATTCTGTTTGTTCTGCGACACAATTGCTTGATCAGTTCAATGAAGATTTGACCGAGGAAGAAAAAGAACTGATCGATATCATTCGAAAGGGTGGTGATCGTCTCAAGCATTTGGTTAATGACATTGTTGACAGTCTCCGGATCGAAGCTGGTGCGATGAAGTTGAAAAAGATGCACGTGAACCTGGTCGATTTGATCATTAACATCGTCGATCAATTCAAATTCTTTTTAGATCTCAGGCGTCATCAAATGAATCTAGATTTACCTGAATCCCTTGATATCGAGATCGACAAGGAACGCATTGAAGCTGTCTTGAACAACTTGATCTCCAATGCGATTAATAACATGCCACCGGGTGGCGAAATAGGCATACAGTTGCGTGTCCTAGGTGATGATGTCGAAATAACGATCAAGGATTCAGGCGTTGGCCTCACTGACGAGGAAAAAATGAAACTTTTCACGAAATTCGGGAAGATCGAACGATACGGGCAAGGTCTTGATCTCGTGACCGAGGGATCGGGGCTGGGGCTTTACATTTCGAAAAATATCGTGGAGCTGCATGGTGGTACAATACACGCGGAATCAGAAGGTCGGAACAAGGGTAGCACCTTCATCGTGATATTACCAATCAAGAATGAAGAAGAGGCTCAATAGTCCATCCATAAACTCATCAAATTTTATGCATTCTTGATAATAACTCTCGAATTGAATGGGTGTGTGTGTTGGGTTGAATGGGTGTGTGTGTGGGTTATGTGTTGGTAAAAGTTAGAAAAATGAAAAATGATGGTATTGTGCAACCCCACGTGTACAATTCCGCATTTGAAATCAATATAACAAGCCGGAAAAAAACCAATTTATAGTATTTAGAATATGTGTATTGGCAGTAGATTATTTGAAAACTATGAAGAAACCGTTCGATCAAAGAGAAACGTTCCTTATTCTTTAATACGGGATGGACGTAATCAAGGCGTCGTGAATGGCAGATGAGAATGCTTCCCGGGTAGAACGGGATCCAGTTACGGGCGTTATCAGGTGGATCTACACGCGAGACGAGCCGTTAAATGTTTGGTCGCGCCTGGTAGATAGAATTATTGAGATCGTGGCTGAAACTGGCGAGAATCGTCTCTTATTTGATGGCCGTGTACTTCAACCTACCCTTTCGACTATTGGTGTTTATGAACGAACAGGACTAGTGGCGAAGGAGTTACGAACGCCACACTTAGTGGTATTGGATGCTGTATCACACCTGGTGGATAGAATAATCGAGATCCAGTCCAATAGTGATTGGAAGGTGGCTAGAGTTGTTAAAGGTAGTCATACGAGCGAGAACCGTCATTTGATTGATACCCGTTCACCCCGAGCCACTGATTCGATAACAAATAACAAGAGTGGTGAGGAACTAGGGGTGGTGAAGATCTCGGGAAAAAAGTTACGCATTGCCTTGCTTTTCAACCGCAAAATATCTCTCAAAACCATTCGATTCACAGAGACCATTTTACGAAATCGTGGCCTGGAAGCGACTGTCCAACCAGACGAAGAATCTGCCCTTCGCTGGCTTGGAATAGGTAGTGATGATAAGTAAATCTGAAATTAAGTTTTATAAAACTTATTTCCAGATTGTCGGGAATGACATCACGGAGCAAAAACGTGCCGAGCAACTCGTGAACGAGGAACTTGAAAAACTCAAGACCCTGGACAAGCTCAGGACGGATTTCATTTACCGGGCATCACACGATCTCAAGACACCGCTCAACGCCGTGTGTTCCGCGACATCAATACTTTATAACTTTTTTGGAGATTTCAACGAAAAAGAAATTGATCTCTTGGATATCATTCGCAAGGGTGGAGAACCCCTTAAACATCTCGTCGAGAGCATCGTGGAGAGCTTCAGGATCGAGGATGATGCGCTGCAACTCAAGAACCAGACCATCGACTTGGTAGATCTGATCGTGAATGTCGTCGATCAAGACAAACATTTCATAGAACAACGCAGCTATCTTATTGTTCTTGATATGCCAAGGTCACTTTATGTCAAAGGTGATCCCGAGAAGCTGGAATTCGTGTTCGGTAACCTGATCCTCAATGCCATCAATAATACCCCCGTTGGCGGCAAAATCATTATTTCAGCAAAAGATCTTAATGAACAAATCGAAGTTTCCATTTCCGATAACGGTGTCGGGCTCACCGAAGAAGAATTAGGCCGTTTATTCACGAAATTTGGAAAAATCGAACGCTATGGCCAGGGACTCGATGTCGTCACCGAAGGTTCTGGATTAGGCTTTACATTTCAAGAAAAGAAGTAGAACTGCACGGCGGATCGATCCGTGCTGAATCCGAAGGGAGAAACAAGGGTAGCAAGTTTATCGTGTCTCTTCCGAAAAACTGCGATGGTTAAAGAATTGTCTCACGCTTTCAAACGCGAGATCAGGTTATCGAGCAACGTGAAATTGAAAGGCTTAGTAAAATAACCATCAGCCTCCGTCTCTTGCATCATCTTCTCGACTTCAAAACCGGGTACGGCAGTTATATAATACACCAGTGTCGACTTGGTGCTTGAATTTCCCTTGACTTCCTTGCAGATATCGTACCCGCTTTTCTCTGGCAATATGATATCAAGTAAAACGACCTTTGGATGAATTTTCTCGATTTCTTCGACGACATTTCTACCAGACATCAAGCCTTTGCACTGCAATCCCTTGAGTTCAAACAAATTCGTCAAGATTTTAATGGAGGTGGCATCATCATCAATTATCAACACGTCGCATCGCGGTCCCTGGGTATTTTCTATGTCCACGTCCATGAGATCCGTGATTTTCTTCTCGAGCATGTTGCTATTTTCAAGGATATCCTTGAGCGTGAAAATGATCTCGCTATTTAGCTCATCTTTATACCTCTCGATCAAGAGGTGCGTGTATCCTTTAATTGCGGTAAGTGGCCCTTTTAAATCGCGCGAAATTTTCGAGAAGGATTCAAAACCAGGAAAATTCGTGTAAATGTTCATGTACATGTCGACTGCATTCCTGATCATTCGGGAAAGGGTTGAATCACCTTTTCGTTCGGAAAATGCTTGCCATCGTTCTTTTTCCTCGGTGGATATGATAAGGGCAATTCGTTCCTTTTGTCCAATGTCCTTTACTTTGCCCGCCGTTTTTTCGTTTTTCAGATTATGGTTGGTATCTCGAGATGACAATTCGTATCTGCCTCCATGAACTATTCAGAACAATGGGGCTCTTGAAATATTAATTTAATTGACTTCACGTTAATAAATTATAATGAAAATATTGATCTTTCACATATTCACATAAAATCTTGATAACGTCATGATATTGCGGAAGAGTATCTAAAGAAGCAGTCCCTGCTTCTTTTTGTCCCCAACTATCACCTTGATAATATTCAACTCGAGAAAATTCAAAATCGGCAAGCCGACTGTCATTACTTAATTCACCCAAGGATGTGGCTTCTGCCGTTTTCAGCATGTTTACCATCATTTTGAGAAAATATGCAGTTTTTATGTCGAACTATGAATAATTTTGTATCTTTTTCTAAAATTATCAATTAAGGTATGTGTTACACCTTAATTAACTTTATCTTTGCACACAAGATGAATAAACCTTCGCCAATTCAAATTCGATTTAATTGAATCGCTTAAAAGCTGTGCATATTTTTTATGAATCACATATCTAGATATTTGCAATTACTAGTATGTTGCTACTTGATAACATTTGCTATCACATAATAGTAAAACATATCTTTTTTTACACCAAAAACTTTAAATGTGCTAGTAATAAACTAAATATTACCCCTCGAATGCTAACAAAGTTTAATTCGAAGAGTGGAAAAACATACGGGAATTATAGAGTTGGTAAAGAAACGGCATACTCATAATAAAAAATGCATTCAACAGGTGTCATGTCATGAAAATGGATATAAATAAACGGATGATCTTTGGCTTTACCATTCTTATTGGCTTGTGCACGGCGGTTGGAATACTAAGTTGGGTTCAAATGAATTCGCTTAGTGCCTCGATGAATCAGATGACTAACAAGGATTACGTGCTCGTTCAGGATACGAATAACTTGACGATCAGCACCCTTGATACAATGAATACTGTTCACGAGTTCATGCTTGGTAATGAAACACTGTATCCGAACATATTGTCCCTAGAGAACACGGTCGCTTCACTCATCACGAAAATCCAATGCGAAACAAGCATTAACAATTCTGCAACGGCAACCATGCAATCGTTGTTCTCAAAAATCAAGGGTGAACTTACCAAAAACACTCCGAACTTGGCTAACTTGAGCCTGACCAATGCCGCGCTCTTGAGCTCGATCAGGGCAGAAGATAGTCAAAATCTTCTCGTCTGGGCCTCTTTAGCGGGTATACAAACAACTCCAGGAATGGTCAATAATGCCTCGGACCTGAGCTCGAATTTCAGGTACCAAATAATCTTGTATTACAGATACATGTCGGGGGCAACGTCGGGAACCCTTAATATTTTTAATACAACGCGAGATCAGGTCTTCAAGGAAGGATACACGGTTGAAACGCAAGGTTCTTGGAACTCCACATTCACGACGGTCTTTGCGTGGTATAATTCGACCTTTTTGCCAACCATGTATGCCATGCTTCATAACCAAGATATGATTTGGGTCTTGAACGCAAACTCGGATGCAGATATGATTTCGTTGGGAGATTGTGTCAAGGCGTTCCAGGCGCAGATCGACATCGAAATTGCTGCAGAAATGAGCCAGGATTCTGCTTTAGCCACTAATTCGATCGTGGTGGTCATCGTCATTCTCGTGATTTCAGTCACGGCGGGTCTCGCAATTGCAATTCCTACATCACGAAGCATCGTGAAGATGTATGGCAGCCTTGACAAGATAATTAGGGCGGGACAAGAAGCGAGCGTGAACGTCTCTAACATGGCGACAGAACTTGCCGCGAGTGCAAGTGAAGTAAATGCAGCGGCGGAGGAAGTTTCATCGACGACCCAGGAGATCAGTCAGAACACGGTGAACGAGGCTAAATCGCTTAGTGATATCAATCAAATGGCCCTGGAGATCAATAAGCTTGCCCAGAACGTGCTCACCTCGAGCGAGGACATCAGCAAAATCATGGCCGTGATCACGAGCATCGCAGATCAAACAAACCTTCTTGCATTGAATGCAAGCATCGAGGCAGCAAGAGCTGGCGAGGCAGGTGCAGGGTTCGCCGTGGTGGCGGAAGAAGTGCGAAAGCTTGCCGAGGAGTCCAAAAGTTCCGTGTCAGACACGTCCAAGAATACATCGGATATCGTTGGAAAGATTAAAAAAATGGTCCAGTACATCGAGAAAATCACCCGCGATATCGAAGCATCAGCTGCGACGAGCGAAGAAATTAGTAGCAGCATGGAAGAAATCAGCTCGTCATCTGAAGAACAGACAGCATCCATGGAAGAGGTCACGGCGACTGCCAATAAGCTCGGTGATCTCGCTGAAAACTTGAAGGAGGTTCTTTCACAAGCCGAAAGCAAGAATGTTGACAAAATGATGGAGGTTATGTCAGAAAATGCTGATAAAATCACGAATCCAACGATGTCAAAAGTGCAGTTACCCCTCTCGAAATTCACGTCATCACCTGATCAAAAAAGTGGCCTCAAGAAAAAAACCTCGATCACTGCCAGGATCGCTAAGAGCGACTTGCTAAGCGGGCATCTCAGGAAAAAATCGATCGAGGTCGATGCCGCCTCGGCAATACCGCAGGACATGATCGTGGCACAGAAAGCTAGCGCTCCGGCAAGAACTACTTCAGCGGATGATGGATGAATTCCCTTTTTTCCCTTTTTTGAAGGACAAGTAAACCAGATTCACGGTAAACAAACACCACTGTTATCAATGTTAAACATAGACGGGAAGGATGAAAGATGATCGTCATGGGAACGGTAGATTCAGATAAAACTTTGAAATTATTCGGCATCGGTGTCCTGAAAATCAAGAAGGATTGCAAGGGACAGTTCGACGTGCTATTTCAAAAAGGATTAGGTCGTTCCCTAATACAAAATATCGTTGAATTGTACAAGGATGAAATTAATTCAAATTCGCAAGGGACAAGCTTTGTCCCCATAGCAGAATATTCAATTTTCATGAAATTTTTTGAAATTTTTGGCGAAAAAATTGTTCTGTTATACCTTGATGAGAAATCAACCACGGATAAATATCCTCAGTTGTACCAACATAGCAAGTATATTCAAGGAGTCATCAACGCGAGTGGCGTCGAAGGCCTGAATATTTCGGAATGCTGCGACACGGGAATTGAAATTCCTAAGGATGATGGCATGGCCGGAGTTTTTATTCTGAATGAGAATGGCGTGCCACTTTTTACTCGCGTCAAGAATGAAATTGAAACCGATGAGCCAGGCGTAGGTGGTCTCATCGGAGGTTTCATTTCAGCAATTCTATCATTTTCAAAATATCTCATCGGACCTAAAGAGGACACAGGTAGCAAGCTCAAGGAAATTGACCTGGGAGATAGAAAATTCTCAATCATTACAAGGAAAGGTATTATTTTTGCATTTCTCATTAAAAAGAAGACGGAGCTAACGGAAAGATATATTTACTTGATAATTGATGATTTTTTGAGTAAATATGCAGGAATATTGGAGAATTTCAATGGTTGTGTTAATAAATTCGACCCTTTTGATATGATTATGAACCAATACTTTAACATGTAACAATGGAGGCAAGAAACATGGCAATGCAACAATTCAAACAACAGAAAGCAAGGATACCCTTGATCTTATTCAAAATAGGAGATGAAGAGTTCGCGATCAATTTGTTGGACGCCAAGGAAATCATTCAAGCTGGACAGGTACGCAAGTTACCAGAAAGCCACGATTATCTCGAAGGAATTTATAATTATCGCGGCAAGATCATTCACATCATCAATCTCAGGAAAAAATTACGGGCAACAGATCATTGGCGATATAGATCGGGAGTTGGGGTAGAAGATATCAAACATATTAACGTGATCCGGTATTTCATAATAAGTACGATAAATGGTAATGATGTCGGATTTACAGTCGATGATGTCATGAATATTTCTTATGTGACCCCTGAAAGCATCGACAACACGTATGAAATTATTCAAACGAGCATCGATATCGATTATATCAAGGGAATAGTGAAACTCAAGGATAAACCAAGAATTCTGATCGACTTTGGAAAGATACTCAATGAAGGCGATCAACAGGTAATGCAAAACCAGGAAACAGAAATACCAGCATAAAAAAATGAGGTGAATCCACATGGACAAGAAAAAAATCTTGCTCGTCGATGATGCACAATTTAGCAGGAATCTGCTCAAAAAAGTCATCAGTAAATCCACGACTGCAGAGGTTTGCGGCGAAGCATCGAATGGAAACGAAGCATTGGAGCAGTTTCAATCGCTGAAGCCGGACATGGTAACTATGGATCTCGTTATGCCAGAGAAAGGCGGTATCGATACAATAGAGGAACTCTTGCAAATCGATCCCTCGGCAAAGATCGTTGTCGTTTCCGCGCTAGGACAAGAGGCTCTTGTTCTTGAAGCAGCGAAAAAAGGTGCAAAGGATTTTATTCAGAAGCCTTTCAAGGATGCGCAGATTCTGGACGTGATAGACAAGGTTTTAATCAAGGCATCAACAGGCAAGCAAGCCACGAGAGCTAGATCAGCATAATTATGATGGACGTGATAAAACATGGCAACCAAAGAAGATATATCCTTATTCATAAATGAAACCGATGATTACGTGCAGCGTATCGAGGATGCCACGATCCGACTGGAAAAAAACCCCTCGGATAAGAAACCCTTCGAGGACATGTTCTTTGCGTTTCATTCCTTGAAAGGTTTAACCAGCATGATGGGCTTGGGTAACATGTCCAAGCTTTGCCATAACCTCGAATCGTTCATGCAGAAGGGAAAGGAAAATGGCATTGACGAACGCAAGGCTGAGTTTGTCGGCCTGCTCTTTGATAGCTTGGATATCTTGCGATCGATGCTCCAGCGTTACAAGAATAATGACATTTCCGATCTCGATGAGGCGATCTTGAATGAGATCAAGGATCGATCTGGCAGTTTCGATAGCAGCGCCAAGGTTACCTTGTTCAATTCCGCACCCATTGAAACTCTAAATGCAAAAGCTGCTGACGAGGTAAACCATTTTTATTCCGTCCACGTCAAATTGCAGGAAACCTGCATGTTCAAGAAAGTACGTCTCTTTATCATCTTTCGGGCCTTGAATGACCTTGGCCTGGTTTGTTTCAGCAATCCAGAGCCGGATCGTCTTGAAAATGGTCAATTTGAATTTGAGTTCGAATTATATGTCATCGCGACGCAAGAGATCGATGATTTGGAGAAAGTGCTTGATGAAATCCTGGAGATTGAAGAGATTAACATTAACATAATTTCAGCAACGGATCTTATTCAATTGATTTCTGATTACAACGCCAAATCCGAAAAGAACAAGACAAATGGCGCAGGAGATCATAAAATAAACGGTTCCGGCGATGAAAACGAGAATCATCAAGGTGACGAGGCGCCCGATAGAAAAAAGGAAGCCCGAAATGAAAGCAGCGATGCATCGATCTCGGCGGTCAAGGTTGGCTTGGAAACGCTGGATACGCTGATGAATAATTTCAGCGAATTGGTGGTCATCCGCAATAAATTGAGCCAGAGCCTCGAAAAACGGCAGATCGTCGAAACAAACCGGTTACTTGGGAGCATGGACAAGCTTTTTCTCGAGATACAGGCGATTATGTTCAAGTTAAAGCTTGTGAAAGTCGAATCCACGTTTAACAAGTTTAAGCGACTCGTCCGGGACCTTGCCAAGGAACAGAACAAGGAAATCGATTTCACGATGGATGGCCTGAACGTGGAAATCGATCGAAAGATTTTGGAGGATTTGAGTACTCCGATCATTCACTTGCTTCGCAATAGCATTGATCACGGGATCGAATCTGCCGAGGAACGAATCGCCGCCAAGAAAAATCCGGTAGCCAAGGTCAAGTTAAAAACCTACAGGCTCGAGGGATCTATCTTCATAGAGGTGGAGGATGATGGCAAAGGAATTGATTTTAACAAGATTCGCCAAAAACTCATAGAAAAATACAATTATTCACCAAAGAAAGTAAGTGAACTTGATGAAGACGCATTGCTCAAGGTAATTCTTCTCCCCGGGTTTTCCACGAAAGACGAAACAACCATGGTTTCAGGACGAGGCATGGGACTTGCCATCGTGGATAAAGCGATTCATCAACTTTCGGGCACGCTGGATATCAAGACAACGCCCGGAGAAGGCACGCGATTCATCTTGAAAGTGCCATTCACACGCGCGATCTTGAAAACACAAATAGTCACGGCTCGTGGTGATTTATTTGGCATTCCCATCGAGCATATCACGCAAATTTATTCGTTCAAGCCTGAGAACGTTCAAAATTTCGACGGCAATGACTATTATTGCGTCGAGAATCAATATTTTCCAATCATCAATTTTGGCAAGATCTTAAATGACGATGACACATTCAAAGCATCCAAGGTCGCGGTGCTATGCAAGCAAGATGACGCTAACCAAACAGTTATTATTTTTGATGACCTAAAACAGCAAATGGATATTGTCATCAAGCCTTTTATCTCATCACATTCCAATTTTAGCGAGATTCTCGGTTCAACCATCACGGGAGATGGTTCCATTTGCATCATCCTGGATATTATGAGCCTGATCTCGTCACGGGTGCATGAATTAAAACCAATCCAAGCTAGCATCATGAACGTGCAGAAGGTGGCAGGAGTACATGGGATTTAAAAAAATCGATTCTACAGAACTAAAGACTAAAATCACGCAAAACTTGATCGGCGTGCCTATTCGGTACGTGGAGGCAAGTGCAGAACAAGTCGTCAAGAGGAAAAGTCAACACGTTGAAAATCACTCGAAAATCGTGACTTCAGATATAATAATCGAGGATGAAGCCACTCTCCAATATCGATTCTCACATGATGGCCACAAAAAAACCGTGGAAGGAACGGGCTCCGTTTCAATTATTAACACTTCTAACAAGGACCGGGTCTGGGACGCGGGCATCGAGTTTGGAAAGAATGACTTGAACAATCTCGATGCCGGCTCGCGAATCAATCTCGGGGTCATCGAACCGCAAACGAGCCGAATGATCAAATATGCTGCGGTGAATACCGAGTTAGTTCCAGATTTATTACCTATCAACGAACGAATCGAAGTCACTAGCGGCAAGATATCTTCATCCCGAGGCGATAAGGGCCGGAACGATGCCGGGGAGATGAATGCGCTTCTTCTGGAACACGAAAACGTGGTCACGTTTATCATCGATGTCCAGAACAATTCCGATGCAGTGATGCACGATGTCAAGATTCGGAAGTACATTTCGCGGCTCTTTCATGATTTCAAGTACGAAAATGGCGGCTCAGTTGTTGAAATGCACGCAGCAGGCAACTTCATCGAATGGACGATCGGGGACATGTCTCCAAAGTTCACCGTAAACGTCTCAGTGTCCGCACGCATCACGCCGACATCCCGCGAACCAATAAAGTCAGGAAACATCGAAGCATCATGCTCCTTGGAGGGAAACCTTCCAACAAGTATGGACTTGAAACAATTTTCCGCGTGTTCCCTTGCGAATCATAAAATTGTCAAGGAAGAAAAAGAAACGGAACCAAATCATTGGGCTTGTTTGCTCTCGTTCACCAACCAGAGCGACTTCATGCTTGAGATAAAGTCGATTGAGATCACGATGCCGGATACAAAGGATAAGGTCATAAACGTGAACGCATCTTCATCGAGCAGGATACAAGTTGCGCCTGGTGCGAGCCACGTCACGAAACCGTGGGAATGCGAAAGTACCATGGAACCAAGCTTCGAGCGCAAGATAAAATATTCGGTTTTATTCAAGGAGGTACATCACTCGCTTATCGCTGTTGCCTGCGATGAAATCACGTTCTCGATCGTAGGCATTGAATTATCGGAATCCTTGTCCCAAGAAGAAGTAAAATCCTTCGAATCAACCAAGATCTATAACACGGTACAGGTAAAAAATACCAGCGAGATGTCAATTAGCAAGTTGATCGCTCGTCAAGTTATCCCTTGCGGTCTCCTTCCGGTCAATAAAAACATCGATATCTTCGTCACCAAAGCTTCCGAGATCGTGGATCAGTCAATCATCAACGTCATCATCACCCCGGATAATGAAGATTCGAAGGAGGATCACGTTCTCGAAATAATTATTGGAAATATCGAATCAAAATTCGATTTTAGCTTCGATGCGGATCAAACGATCGAGATCAAGTACCCGGTGTTTGCTGTTGCTCCGGATTATAAGAATGTCTACAAGTTCCCCTTGGAGATCACGTGTTATTTCGGTCAAGGTGAATCGGTGGAGAATAAATCATTCGTATTATTGAAAGAAACGCTTGCCGACAAGGAACAAGCAGCCTTGTCTGTCGTTCACCGGAGGAGGAAGGTATCGGTTGAAAAGGAAATATTCCCCGGTCGAACAAGCAACGAGTTTGCCATATCCATCATCGTAAAAAATGAATCGGATGCAGAAATAACGGACATGAAGGTCGAGGACAAGATACCAAACGTGTTTGAACTCGTTTCTTCGAATAGTGTTGAGGAGCTTGTGACGACGGAGAAGGAAGACATGCTTGCCTTGTCAATCACGATTCCCACGCTTGAACCGTACGAGGAAAAGACGATCGAATATTATATCAAAAATAATGGAGATGCGCAAATAACAAACTCGGATCTTGAATCTTACCTGATTGGCTGAGTAGGAGTGATAAAAAACATGAAATTCAAACAATTTGATATGCTTGCCGATAAATCGGGAAGCTTCCTGGGAAACTTAATCGAGCACATTGAACCCGCTTTGACCAACAATGAAATCGGATTAATCACGAATGATCTTAGTTCGACACCTGCAATACCAAAGACGGGCGTGAAACCGTGCAAGATCAATGGTTTCGTGGAACTCGATATCGCAACAGACGATAATAACATGCATTACGACGCGATCAAGTCAAAAGATCAGGAGATATTATTCAAGGTTCTTGTCAGCAAAGAAGATAGAAGGAACCTCGCGGTGAAATGGCGATTCTATCAATACTTGAAAATTAGCCGGGATTTCTCCGTACAAAGCATATTAATGCATTCCACGGATCGTATCGATGATGATGTTCAATTCATCTTGATTTCGAATGATGAAACAGTCATTTTTGTCTTGTGTTTCGATGCGCTAGATGATTCACGATACGATGCCAGTCACGAACGCATCCAGGCCATCGTCGAGAAGGGCATGATTCCGGATCGTATCTTATTCGTTACAGGATGGTCGTACCGGTCAATTTCCCTTGAAAAACCGATCATCACGGAAAATAAATCGATCTTTCCAGAGCTCTGGGTTGAATGGAATGATGATGAGCCCGTATTTGATGGTGATGATCTACTGGTTGTCAACGATGATGAAATGTTCGTCGCAGGATATAATTTCACGAACATGGACGAAGTGCTTGAATATGTGTACAATCGCATGCCGAATGGAAGAACCTTGCTTTACAAGGAACAAGGATATTTCTCTGGAATAGAAAATCCGCAAAAGGAAATGATCTGGAAAGGGATCATCATCAAGAACACGTGAATCAAAAAAATAGGAGGAAATGCCCATGCTTGCAAGTAGATATGAGAAAAAACTAAATATGGTCGATATCAAGCTCGATGCTCACGACTTCTTCATTGAAACTGAGAACGTCCGGGAAATTTACATTCCCGGGCATAGAATCATACCGGTTCCATTAGCCAGCAAGACTATAGTTGGAATCATCGATGTGCGAGGCACCATTTTCACGGTGCTCTCGCTCAAGCATTTACTTTATGATGACGGTGAAACGAAAATGACGGATCAAACGCCGATTTTATTACTTGACAGAACCGATGATGCCAACATTGCATTGCTTGTCGATGCCGTCGACGGAATCAAGAACATTCCCGCATCAGCTTTTCAGAATTCCGGCATCATCATCGATACGGACATCGACATCAAGTACATTAAGAAGGTTGGGATGGCCCGAACCGAAAAATATCTCGTCCTGGATATCAACGCGCTCCTTGGAATGAAAGACATGACAAGGAAGATAAAGTCTGTCCCAACAAACCTTCCCAACAAAAAAACACCCCCTACTCCTTCTAGTGCTTTTTCGCCAGCCCAACCCATTCCTTCTTTATCCACAAACGACGAGGTGGAAGATACCACGCCCTCGACAGAAATCACGTTCGATGAGGTGCAACGCGATGCATTGCAAGAAGTCGGCAACATAGGCGCAGGAAACGCGGCTAATGCCCTCGCGAAAATGATCAACGAGCGCGTGGACATCAATATCCCCTCGGTCGAGATGCTCGCTATGGATAAGTTTGCAGGTGATTTTAGCAAGAAAAGGGAGAAATATTTCGTGTCCTGGAGCAATATCACAGGCCAGACAAGAGCAACCGTGTTGATAATGTTCAAGGCATCAGATATTGTGAATTTAACCACAAACATCCTGAACGAAGAGAAAAAACCGAAAATAGCCATGAGCAAAATCACGAAGGTGGATGATTTCCCGGAAAGCTACAGGTCAGCCATGATCGAGCTTTGCCACATCCTTAGCAGCCATTACACGAGTGCCATCGGGGACCTCTTGAATTTAAAGCTCATGACAGAACCGCCTAATCAATCACTCGATAACGGTTCTCAACTCATTCAGATATTGAAAGATGATATCGGGATTAGCAACTTGTATTCCCTCGTGATTTCGACACGGTTAATCGTGAAGGAACATAAGATCGAAGGGAAATTCATGTTTATTCCTGAAATCAGCACGCTGCAAGACTTGTTGGCGGCATTGGCCAATTTTTCATCAGGCTCGTGATATTTTTCTCCACAACACTAACGATGATTACGAATGACAACCCAGAATCAAACCGCATCCGATCACATCTACGTGGTAGTCAGCGAGGAAGTGGTGAGCCGTCCCAAGCTGATTTTCGAGAGCACGGGTGTGTACATCATCATTGATGATGAGCTGCACATCATCTGGATATGGTCCGGAACCAAATCCAAGTTGTTTTATCGATATACCGCGGCGAATTGGGCAGGAAAGCAGAAGCTAAAAAAAAGATTTTCCAATTACCGGCACGAACTCGTTCGGCAAGGATTTGAACCGACTGAATTCAAGTTCATGGTCCAAAAGTTGCACGAACAATATCCATACATTTGCATGGAAAATTTTGAAGTTGAAGAATTAAGCATATCCAAGGATGATTTTAAAAAAAAGGCGACCGAATTGCCTGCTTCCGCTCGTCAACAAGATGCAGGAGATTTTAATTCTAGCCAATTTCTCCAATATTTGAATGAAATCAAGGAATTTCAAGCGCACATACGATATCTATGCGACCAGATTGATCGCAAGATTTACGTGCTTGAGGGGTTGATCGGGAAAGATGCTTGAAAAAAATAGTACAAAAGCCAGTTTCGGATTCATAGATAAAGACGCCAATACATCGATGATGGATAAATACAATCTCAGCCGATTGCTGAATTTTCTTCATGAAAAAACCAGAATCCATTATGATGTGTACCGTGCTAATTTCGTTGAAAAGCGATTACATTCTCGCATGTTGCGGTTGAAAATAACAGATTATGGCTCATATTTGCAATATCTCAACAACTATCCTCAAGAAATCCAGAAATTTGTTCAAGCATTCACGATCAACGTTTCAAATTTCTTTCGGAATCCTGAAGTTTTCAATCGTGTTCAGGAATTGATTTATACGATCATGGAACAAACTGGGTGCATTGATCCGTTGAATCGATTGAGGGCGACCTCGATACAACATGCGAGCAGTATGCTCGCGCAAAATGGGCATGATTTATTTCAAAACCTGGAAAAACTATCATTATATCGCAAGATCAAGCAGCGACGATCATCTTTGCTTAATCTTTGGTCATGTGCATGCGCGGGTGGACAAGAACCGTATTCTATAGCGATGATGCTCGACCAGATTACCAGAACCAATCCGGACTTCATCAAGTACAGGATTATCGCTTCTGACATCGATAAAGAAGCAATAGAGGAAGCTTTGGCTGGCGTTTATTCGGAAGATTCGATGAAAGAGATGGGACAACTCTACAAGCTAACATATTTCTCGAAATTTAAAGGTCAATTCGGTTTTAAATATACCATTTCCGATGATATCAAGAATCAAGTAACTTTTTTGAATGAAGATGTTATAAAAGGTCATAAGATGCAAGAAAGATATGATATTATCTTTTGTAGATACATGTTTATTTATATCGAAAGAATTCAACGAGATCGTATTCTCGATGTGTTCTTTAATCATTTAAACGATGGCGGCTTGCTTGTCGTCGGAAAAACCGAGACATTATTCAACACATATGAAGCATTAAAGTTAATCGACAGTAGAAATCATATTTATATCAAACAAGTATAATTTAAAAGGAACGGGCGTATCATGGCTGTGCGCGTTTTACTAGCAGAGGATTCATCGTTTCAACGAAAGATCATAGGCGATATGCTTTCGGAAGAAAGTACGATCGAGCTAGTCGGCTCGGCCCGAAACGGGGAAGAAGCCATCGAAATGGTAGATTCCTTGAACCCGGATGTCTTAATCTTGGATCTCGTCATGCCCAAGGTCGATGGCATTACTGCATTTAAAAAAATTATGAAATTGCACCCAATACCAGTCATTTTTTTCTCCGTTCTAGACCCCGCGACCATGGACAACTCGGTTCAAGGATTACTCCTTGGTGCGGTAGATTTTATCGTGAAACCAGGTGGCGTATGGAAAGAAGAATTTCCAAAATTTAGAGAAACGCTCATCAAGAAAATACAGACAGCTGCAAAATCACAAATCAAGAACCTTCCAAAGATTTTAGATGTAGATGACGCCGTGAACCTTGATCATGAATCGATTGAAGGGCAAAAAAAGAAGGTCATCTCCAGCACCAAAAAATTGCTCCCGTCCATAAAAAAAACCAATGTTTCATTCATTCCATTTGAAAACGTGCGTATCGAAACGAACATAGTCGTCATCGGGGCAAGTGTTGGCGGACCAAGCACGATACGCAAAATCTTGACTCAAATCCCGGAAGATTTTCCTGCTCCTATCATGGTCGTCCAGCACATCAATGCCGAGTTTGCAAACGTTTTTGCAGATGCCTTGAATACCGTCTGCCATCTTCGCGTGAAGGTCGGCGAAGACGGGGAATATATCTTGCCGGGAACAATTTACATCGCGCCAGGCCACAAGCACATGGAAATTTCAGTTAAAGATCGATATCCTTGCGTAAAGACCTTCACTGGAGAACTCGTGAATTTTTGCATCCCGTCGATAGATGTGTTGTTTTTATCAGCACCTCGCGTGTACCGAAACAACGTACTTGGCGTTTTGCTCACGGGCATGGGCAATGATGGCGTGGACGGGCTCGAATTGATCCAGAAAACAGGCGGGCAAACAGTCGCCGAGTCTAAAGAAACATGCATCTTGTACGGGATGCCCAAAATCGCGGACGAGCGCGGTGTCGCGGATAGAATCGTCCCGAATTATGAAATTCATAAAAATATCATTGAATTTGCCAGGAAATTGTGATTATTCAAAAGCACATGTTTAATGCGAAATATACACGATATTCGACTCAATGAAGTGGGAAACACGTCCGGGATCGATGAAACGAAAGAGTTCAGCGTGGCCATGGGCCATTGCGAGATCGCAAATGGCAAGGCAGGGAGACGCCCTCGATTCTCGATTTATGGCCTTGGATCTTGCATTGCATTGATCTTGTTCGATAAAAACTCGAAAACATGCGGTATGTCCCATATACTATCGCCATCTTGTAAATCAAAGCATGGTCAGAGAGATGATTTGCCGCACAAGTATGCAGACCAATCTGTTCCTGCATTGGTCAAAAACTTGCTTTCTAAGGGCGCGATCTTTGATTACATCAAGGCAATCATCGTGGGAGGGGCAAATGTCATCGGAGGATCCGGCTTGATGCCAGTTGGTACGGAAAACATTGCAATCGTAAAAAAAACGTTGGATGAGCTCGGTATTCCGTTGATTAAAGAGGATGTTGGTGGAAATAAAGGCAGAGGCGTTATTTTTGATACGAGTAACATGAGCGTGAGCGTTAAAGTCACAGGCGAGGCCAATTATCGAAAAATATATGAATTGAAGGATTGAGATGAAAAAAATGGCTAATACCAAAAAACCGGGTTTCGACATCGACAATCAATTGCTCGATTATGACCAATCAGATTTTCTTCGCGAATTGGGCAATATTGGTAGCGGCAACGCCATCACGGCATTATCGAGATTGACAGGAAAAAACGTAAACATTTCGCTGCCCTCTGTACAAGTTGTCGATTTTTATGAAGTCATGGCACACGTCAAGAATGCAGAAACGGAGTTATTCGGGATCATTTCTAACATCGACGGAAAAGTGAAAATGGTTCTCGTACATTTATATTCGAAAAATGCAGTAATTACCATTCTCCAGGAATTAATGGGTGCTAATTCCTTGGATATTTCGAATATCACGTCCGTCGAGGAACTTGAAGGAAATACCAAGGATATAATCCTTGAAATCGGCAACATCGTGACGGGACACTATGCAAGCGCGCTCGCGAACTTGACGGGGCAAACCCTCCTGCCAGACGTGCCGATCCTCGTGTTTGACCATGTCAATGCTATAATGGATGGGTTGATCGCCCGTAGTGCTGAAAAATTCGATAAGGTGCTCTTGATCTCGACGCAAATGATGCTAGACGAACAAGTCATAGATGGCGATTTATTGTTCTTGCCGGATGCAGAGGGACTAGAAGCGCTGTTTACAATCATGAAAAAATTGGAAAATTGATGCGTATTATCGAAAAAATGTATCGAGGAACGTAAACATGAGCTTAGAGAAAAAAATGGAACAAGCACTGGAATCACCGAGCGAGGATTTAGCTAATAGTTCTGACAAGTTGCGGGTGAATTTTTCTTGCAAGATTTGCAATAAATTTCACAAGATCGAGATAGAAAGATCCTTGTTCAAGAGCCAAGAATTTCCGGTGTCCTACACATATTTGCATGGCGAGCCGCCTTTTGCGGCCATTCTGTACATAGATGCAAACTGCAAGGTAAGAGGTGTGGATTATTCAAAGGGATTTGCCGTAGGAAAGACAGAATTGGATGAAGTTTTGCTAAGCAGCAAAGCACGTTGTTTGACGAGCATCCCGAATGATGAAATCATCGCATTTCGGTTACTCCATGAAAAAAACCTCTTGAAGTTTTTTACGAAACCAGAATTCGAATCGGTGATTGATTTCACGGCGATCCTGGATATCGTACGCCATTCGACATTGATCATGAAAGATGGAGAATCATGCTCTAAATTTTTCATGAAGTTTACGGAGCTCTGGGTCGCAGTCTTCGAAATGATGGAATATGTTTTCATACTGGTCGTGAGCGGTACTGTCGATATCGAGCATCTCGGGATACAAGGTATGGCAATGTTCGAGACATTAATGGCATAAAAAATAAACTCAATACTCAATGGGTGTTACATGGTGAGCGAAGAAGAAAGTCAAGAAAAATACACGTCGTCATCCATTATTAGCGAGGATACCAAGGAGAAATTTGAGGCTACAGAAATAATTGAATCCACGACCGTAGAAATGGCCGACATTGCATGCACGCGCATTTTGATTGTAGACGATGACAACGGGTTCCTGGATTTCATCTCGGAATTGGTCAAGAATCAATATCCATCCGCTCGAGTGGACACAGTAACCGACGGTTGGCTCGCTTGGATCATGGCGACAAAAGACATAACAGATATTACTATGCCCCGTCTCAATGGTAATGGCCTGTGCAACATATTGCGGAATAGATTTCATCATGGTGTAAAAATTATTGCACTCACTGGCATGAGGCTGTCAGCCGAGGCCGACTTCGATCTCGTTCTGTCAAAGCCGTTCAATATCGATTCATTATTCGCTGCCATCAATTCCTCAATTCATTTCGAGCGCTGAATATCAAAGAGATCTGTGAGGAAAGTGAAAAAACTGAAGATCGTGCTCGTTGGGAGTAATGCCGTCGGTAAGACAAGTATTGCTAACCGGTTTACGAGAAATTTATTTGCAAATCGATATATCAATACCACCGGCTGCGATTTCTATGTCAAAACCATCGATTTCAAAATTGGTAAAGAAACAGAGAAATATAAGATAATATTATTTGATCTCGGCAGCCATCTCGAGTTCCGTGAGTTTCGCCTACGATATATGGCCAGCGCGGACATCGTATTCGTCGTATTTGCCGTGAATGATGCCGGCTCGTTCAATGTTCAAGAATATATCGATGATGTCCTAGCCTTGCCATCGAAACCGGCGTTTGCGCTAGTCGGCAACAAGGTAGATCTTGTCGACGCGGCCACCCTCGATCTGTCGACCATCACGGCGATTACCACCACGCACGACATCCCGGTTTTCTTGACCTCAGCAAAGGAAAATGTCACGATCCAGGAAATGTTCGAGGAAATGGCCGCAAGGGCCATCCAATCTCATTAATGTTTATAAAAACACGAGTCAGAACATGCGACGATTATCGGAACGAATGATTGTTCTATTTCTAGAATGTGCAAGTGGGATAAGAAGACCGTTGTGAATCTTTATTTCAACGAGAATTGATTGATAAAATAATCCATAAAATCATTCTCACGAAAATCACCTTCAACATTCTCTTTTGCAACTTCCAACGTACCTAAAATCTTGTCAATCATGATGATGCACGGTATTAATTGGGAAAAACTTATTCATTAATCTGAAGTTCAATGAGGTTTATTTCGGGGTCGGCTAGGAGTACCCAATCTCATCCTTTATAATTTCAAAATTATTTCAAAATGTCGTGCAAGAATCGATCTTTAGGGTAATTTGAATTGAAAATTGATTGGTCACAAATGACTCCCAAGCAATTATTTGCTCTTCAGTCGGAGAATCTCGGTCGTATCAATCCAATATTAAATAGATTACGAAAAATCCTTCCAGATCTAATGAATGTGCGTTTTTCACGACGCATGATAATTGGCCAATTTTTTATCGCACGTGGAGGTCAAAAGAGCTTGGTGATGTTGAGAAGATAGTACTCTGCATTCACGGCTTTCACTCCCACGGGGAGAAATTTGTATTGCTGGCGGACGAGATATCAAGCCACCCGTGGGATGTATATGCGATGGATCTTCGAGGTCACGGCCTCTCGTGGGATAATATTGAAGATGTGGGTGATATCAAGGACTATATCTCGTGGATAAAGGATGTCAAGGAATTCTTGCATTTTCTCGACGAACAATACCCGGGCATACCTGTTTGCATGGTGGCCGAGAGCATGGGCGCCGCGTTGGCAATTCACGTTGCGGTCGAGAAGCCAAAGAATCTCCGAAGCCTTATTTTACTATCTCCTGCCTTTAAAGCGTGGAAATCAGTGGAATTTTCGTTGATAATGGAGACCATGGCATTCGGGTTGCTCGGCCCCCGCACGAGGCCCACGATTCCCGTCCAATCGAAAAGCTATTCTGGGACCAGCAATCCAATCTATCATCAATATGAGCTGAACGATCCCCTTCGATTAGCCCTGGCGACCCCCCGCTACCATTATCAAGTCCTGAAGATGATTTTTCAGTTGCGTTCCTACTTTTTCAAGGAGTTCAAACCGAACAGCTTCTATCCAACGAACATTTTTTATGGCGGGGCAGACCATCTGGTCGACTTTCAAGGGGACCAAGAATTCATAAAACGCATCCATACGCGGAACAAGGACCTCCACTACATACCTGATGCAGCCCACGAATTATTGACCGATAGAAATGCCATTGATTATGGGATTTATGACAAGATAATAACGTGGATTGCACGATTTTAAGACGTAACTTCTTTCGTTAAGGAGCCATGATATCGTGATGAATTACATGGAACGCAAACACGAATCGAATTATCCGGCACGATATGAAACAACGTACACGACGCCTACTGGCGAGCAACTTGCAGTCCGCCCGATTAAACCAAAAGATGAGCAGAAATTGAAAGAATATTTTGATTCCTTCAATGAAAATGACAGGTACTTGCGATTTTTTTCGCCGATCAATGACTTCGGCGCTAATCGACTCAAACCCTTTATAAATATCGATTATGTAACTGACATGGTCCTGGGCTGCGAGTGTACAAAGGGGGATGAAAGAGGGAAAATCGTCGGGGGTGGTGGTTTTTTCAAGACCAGCGATCCATCAAAAGCAGAATTATCTCTCAGCACCAGGGAATCATGGAGAAACCAAGGCATCGCCAAATTCTTGCTCCAATACTTGATCCAGATAGCGCAAGAACAAGGATATCGGCAGCTTGTCGGATATATCTTGTTCGAAAATAGTATTATGTTACACATCATCAAGAATGCCGGATATCCAGTTGAAATGCACGATCAAGAAAAGGTCGTGGAGTTCAAGCTCGATATCGCTTGAAAAGTGATGATGGTCAATGAAAACAATGCTTGGTTAAGCAATTGACTATAAGAAGAAAAGAAAGGAAAATTTCACGTTTGAATATAAAATTCTGAATAAAAAATTTCACATTTGAATATAAAATGCACCTTGACCATGGAGGATTGATAAAAAATAGGATTTACCTTCAATTTTTATCAAAGGGATATTTTCCCGATGCCTTTAACTTATCGAGTTCTTCCTTTTCGAGCACGTTATACGCGATCTTCCCGATCATTGTCTTGGGCAACGTCTCCCGAAATTCGATTTCGCGTGGGGATTCGTATTTGAGCAAGTTGGAAAGGCCATAGCTTTGTATATCCTTGACCATTTCCTCGGTAGTTTTCATCTTTTCCTTGAGTATCACGAAAGCCTTCACTCGAGTGACTTGTTTCTCATCCGGAATGCCGATTATGCAGATATCCTCGATAGCGGGCATCTTTCGCAACACTTCCTCGACATGAGCCGGATAAACGTTAAAACCTGACACCTTCAACATGCGCTTGATGCGCGTTATGAAATAAAAGAACCCGTCCTTGTCCATCTTGCCGAGATCGCCCGTGTGAAGCCAGATCCTGCCATCAGCGTGAATTTTCAAGGCTTCCTCGGTTGCCTCGGGATTGTTGAGATACCCTTTCATCACTGCCGGCCCCGAAATGCAGATCTCACCTTCTTCACCGCATGGCGCCTCCTCGGTTGTTCCCAGCTTGCAGATCATGACCAGCATATCAGGAAAAGGAATGCCGACAGTGCCTTCCCTGTACTCGTTTAATGGCATTGCCATGATTGCCGTGACTGCTTCCGTTAATCCATAACCTTCAAGAAGCTTTACGCTTCCACCAGCTGCCTTCACCACGCCTTCGAATTTTTCCTTCGTCTTCCGTGGCAGCGTGTCTGCACCGCTAAACGTAGCTATCAAGCAAGAGAGATCGGTGTTTTTAAAATCAGGATTGTTGGCTAAGCTCTCGAACAACGTTGGAACACCCACGACATAATTTGGCCGCAATTTCTTTATGAGCTTGGCAACTGATTCCGGCGTGAATTGTGGTATGAGAATTGTTGTCCCGCCTGCCATGAATGCAGTGTTCACGCAAACACCCAGGCCGAAACCGTGAAATATTGGTAATATCGCCAGTACAGATTGGTCATTACGCCCACGCCACGCCCAAGCCGTGACTTGCATCCCCTCGCTCATCATGTTCATGTTCGTTAACTCGATACCTTTCGGCACGCCCGTGGTGCCGCCACTGTACAAGATGATGGCCGTGTCATCGGTCGACATTTTCTCGGGCTGTACTTTCGGGTTTTTACCCTTCATCAAGGAACTGAACCAAATGACCCTATCATCTGCCGGTACTTTAGGGATTTTTCGACCCTTTGCAAGCCAGAACAGCAGCTTGAACGTGACCGGCATGTAGTCCTGCAATTTAGCAAGGATCAATTTCTTCACGGATGTTTCTTTTAGAATCTCGTTGAATGGGGCATACAACGCGTCAATGGTCAATGCCCATATGCTGTTGCTCAGGTTGAGATACATTTTTATTTGCGGCGGAGGACTGAGCGGGTGAATCATGGACGCGATTCCGCCTAGTTTATTCACCGCGTAAATGGGAATCACGCCTGAAGGACATGTGGGCATAGAGATCGTCATCATGTCTCCCTTTTTAAAACCCGCAGCTGAGAGTCCATCCGCAAACTTGTCAATGTCTGCAGCTAATTGCTTGTAGGTCTGTGACATGTTTCCGATGGAGAATTGCCACGCGATCGCGTCAGGGTACTTCTCCACGGTTTGCATCAATCGCTCATACAATGTAACATTCGGATACTCCAAATGCTCTGGCACCATCCCATAAAATTTCAACCATGGCTTCGTTTCGGGTGCATTGAGTACTTCTCTTGTAAACACTTCATCAGTATTCGTATCTTCTGCCGTAATATCACCATATCAATGTGTCCTCTTATTCGACGTTCGGAATAATGATAACTCAAACCTTTCCATCTCTTCATTTACATGTGGCTGTCTTGCCAATACATATGGCATCGTGCCATGTGACATCACGTGATTCCACTTTAATGCCATGCATCTAACCCGTCATTTTTAAAGCACAACCTTCGATAATCCTCGCGCTTCCGCTTTCTGGATAGGGGCGCTTCCGCTTTTGCGCCAGGGACTTGCTATTTATTCATTAAAGCGTGCCCTGAATTCCTTTATCTCCCGCCGGATAGCAGAATAATCTTCATCCGAAATATGGGCCTTGTCCCGCAACCACGCCGCAAATTTGCCGATAACCGTTGCCGCATATTTCGCCCCTATCACCCCGTAATCTTCTTCTATATCAGTTTCAAGGAAATCCCAAACGCTATACGGGATCATGTCCGCGCCGAAAATAGTGCTATATGTCTTATAACGGGAATTTTTGGCGTATTCCAATGCCTCTGGCTTATGCTCCGCGAGACATTCCCAGCCCCATCCATCTAAAAAACTTTGCCATTCAACAAGAACATTTTTGTATTTTGACACCGTTTGCGACGAGTACAACTTCCGCTGACTTGATACGAACGATTGCACCAGCTGGAGAGTAGACGGATGCTGCCAGTGTTTCTTGGACATTCGTCTTCATACGAGGGATGCTTAAAAAACTTCTCTAACTCGCAGAGACGTTGCACCAGAGCGATTTTACAGTCGACGAACAGATAAGAAGAATGCTAGAGCAAAAATTAGCCTTCCGAATAACCACGGTTGTTCAAGGGAGCCATCTTGATATTCGGTAACAATTTCAAACTTGGTAGCATGATCATCTTTATGCGTGAGTTCATCGATGTCCCCCATCAAATCTCGACAGAATTCGATACCTTGTTCGACAAGGTAGACAATGAGAAAATGAATGACGCCGATTGCGACACGCTGCGAACCTTCATCGATGTAGATCCTGATTACTTCGAGCCTTACGTGCTGCTTGCAAGCTATTACCTTGAGCACGACAATGATGACGAGTGCAAGGAAATTATACTAACTGGTTATGAACGGGCGATGAAGCGGATTCTTGATGACACGGGTCGATGGCCGGACCGCATGGAGATCCGCCACGATGAAAACGTGCATGTACATGAGATCTTGACTGCCCGTGGCACGTGGTTATGGGCAAACGACCAAGCCGGAGCCGCCCTTGATCTATTCAGGAATTTGCTTAGAGTGGACCCCCACGGTGATGTGGACGCCAGCGTTTACATCTTGGCCATCCGGATGGGATATACGATGGAGGCGTTTGGGGAGGAATTCGGCGATGGACCGTTCACCGACGAGGTCATTGAATGGTTTGCAGAGGAGAATGTTAAATTCCCCGATGAATTCTGGGATGAAATATTCGATGAAAATACTGAAAACGAATCTATTGGTAATGGCAACAGATACGCGGGTGAATTTGGGTTCCCCGAAGGGATTGAGGTGCCTTCCAGATCTGGCCAGCCTCATGACCCGGAAATCTTGCAATTGAAAGTCACATTAAAGGGAACCAAGCCGCCAGTGTGGCGTCGCATCCTCATTCCTGACACTGCCACGTTCGAGGAACTCCATGACGCCATCCAAACCTATTTCGGCTGGGATGGCGACCACTTGCACGATTTCACGATCGCCCTAAAATCAAAGAGTCCAAGTAAAACACGCAAACTTACGATTACTGGAAAACCTCCCGATGGAAGCCAACCTGACGATGCGCGTGATGGACTCATCGAGGACAAGGTGCAATTGCGTGATTTCATCGATGCCGATAATCCGAGACTTACATATACTTATGATTTCGGAGCAATGAACGAGCACGCGATAATGCTGGAAAGTTTTTCGCATCCCGAACCTAACAGAAAATACCCGGAATGTATCAAGAAAAAGGGGGAGATAAACATGGAAGGTGAGGATGTCGATGATGATGAGGAATAAATTGGAAAAAGCGGTCTTACCGCTTAACCTTTTCAAAGTAAAACTGCTCATGTTGCATCAACACGATGGGATGAGGCATTCCAAGCCACGATCAATGCCTCGCGCTTCCGCTTTCAAGTCATGGCCCTCGAAAATGACCCCTTCCCGATCTTGAGGACCGACCCATTGTTCCTTCGAACAATGAAAAACCATGGTGAAAGGCCGAAAGGCCGATCCATGGCGGGATTCCCACGTTAAGCCACGTCCGTTCCCACGCTCGCAATCACGAGCACGATAACCCGACTCCTCCCGAGACCCCCCCAAAACTGCCCAAGTCATTATGCGACGCATGTTCTCAAGGGCACACCGAGCATGAGGATTGCAACTGGGAAGAAGTCGTAACAAGGTAGCCGCAGGAGAACTTTTAGAGAGCTCGCCTCAAAACGGTGAATAACACGGAAGTTAATTGCGATAGAATTCAAATTAAAATGGAAAATGTAATTCATTAAATTATTCCTTGAAATCCTCTATTTCCTTAATGGCCTTGGCAATGGCACTGGCTTCCCTGGAATAATGCATCGCTTGGTGAGCAAGTAACTTCTTTTCTTCAAGGTCATCGGCCGCGAGCAAAGCATCGGTGCGTTCCACTTCCTTACCAATTAAATCAAAGTACATGCAGTACAATTCATCCAATGTTTCGACTGTTTCTACAGACACTGTGCTCGCCTTTTATATTGGTCTTTCTTGTCTTTCCAAGCTTTTAATTCTCGTTCTATGCTCGACGTGTATCCACCGGCTTTTTCAGCATCACACAATTTTTGTAGATGCTTGTTATATTCAGGTTCTAATTGCTCGATTTTATCGAGGTAATGACTTTTTTTATGCTTTGTCATGATGATTCGCCAATATATTCACGATACGACGACTAAATGATTACCTTTCATGCTTCGTTGTCGCATCGGTTATTTTCTCGTCTCTTTCCTTGCCGAATCATCATTAATAAACCAAGAGAGACCAGAGAATTTCTACCAATCTAGCCAAGAAAACGGAGACTCATGTTCATTCACGTTCATTCTCACGCTCGAATTCATTAGCTTGAGAAGGTTAGACCTCGAAAAATTCTTTCTAGCGGTTATCGACGTCATGTTCTCAAGGGTACACCGAGCATGAGGATTGCGACTGGGAAGAAATCGTGACAATATAGCTGCAAGGACATTTACTCTTGTCTATCGGAATTAAGGCTATCGAGCTTATCCTGTAATTCCTTTACTTTGCGAAGTGCATCGTCTCGTTCACGTACAGCTTCGTCGCGTTCTTGACGGTATTTCCTCGCTTTTTTCCGCAACCTGTCCATGGGA
>Ga0209039_10000543_pt1 | contig 36471 bp, 28 predicted proteins | sample BogFormECP12_OM1_FD_188238 | JGI IMG/M metagenome (GOLD analysis project Ga0209039, IMG submission 188238) | Bog forest soil microbial communities from Calvert Island, British Columbia, Canada - ECP12_OM1 (SPAdes) (version 2) | ecosystem: Environmental > Aquatic > Freshwater > Wetlands > Bog ...
ACCCCCATCGGCGAGGAGGAAGACTCTCACCTCGGCGACTTCATCGAGGACCGCGGCGCGGTCTCGCCCTCCGAGGCGGTCATCAGCGTCAACCTCAAGGAGTACACCTCGCAAGTCCTTAGGACTCTCACCCCGCGCGAGGAGCGCGTCATCAAGATGCGCTTCGGCCTGGAAGATGGCTCCGAGCACACCCTGGAAGAGGTCGGCCAGAGCTTTCAGGTCACCCGCGAGCGCATCCGCCAGATCGAAGCCAAGGCCCTGCGCAAGCTCCGCCACCCCTCCCGCTCCCGCAAGCTCAAGGCCTTCGTCGAAGGCGTCAAGGAAATGTAGTTTTCCTGCAACTTAGTCCGGCTGAACGTTAGCCGCAAGGAGCCGCAGCCATGGAAGAGGCTGCGGCTCTCTTATTGTTTTGTGCAGGCCTTTCGGCAGCCGGTCTGCTTCGGCGGCTGGCTCGCCGATCGCCGTTTTCTGCTTCTCCTCGCGGGCCTGTTCGCCGCCGCGCTTCGCCTCGCCTTCCATAAACTCCCGCGTCGCCGCGTGGCGGGCGCAGGCTATGGACTGCAAGCTGGTGTTCACACATCGTTTACCTGCCTTTAATACGGCTGTAATCTTGGCGTATTTCAATCAAACAATCCGGCGTTTACCATCCTTTCATTTGGCTGAAATGTTGGCATATTTCAATTAAGCAAGCCGGCGGAATCAATCAGTCGAACTGCATAATTCAACGATCTGATTTCGCGGACGTGTCCAGGACCGGCGAGAGTGTTACGGAGCGTTCGATTCCCCGCATCGAGCCGGTGCGATAAACCAGACTGAACCGCAGCAAAACCTGAGGAGAGCCACCATGTCGGGAAGAAAACATCTCATTCAACGGGGATTTGCGGTAATTTTCGCGCTTTGCATGGCCTTTGGAGGCCACGCGCTGGCGCAGACCTACACGGAAGGCTCTATAGCCGGCACCGTGTTCGATCCCAGCGGCGCCGTGGTTCCGGGCGCGGCGATCGTCATCCACAACGACGGCACCAATGCCGAGCTCCAACTGACCTCGGATGGCAGCGGTTACTTCAAGGCGGCGCAATTGCCTGCCGCGGTCTATACCGTGACGGTGAATGCAGCGGGCTTTGCTCCGTTCAAAGAGGTCAACGTTATCGTGCAGGTTGGCGAGACCACGGAGGTCGCGCCACACCTGCTGGCCGCTGGCGCAACCGCGACCGTGGAAGTGACCGGCGAAGTTCCCATTCTGAACTTCGAGTCGCCGGATATCAGCTCTGTTCTGACCGTGAACTCGATTGAGAATTTGCCGCTGAACGGCGGCCGCTGGTCAGATATGACGTTGCTGACTCCGGCGGCGGTGGGAGACTCGAACGGTTTTGGCCTGATTGCCTTCCGCGGCATCAGCCCCATTCTGAACAACGTAGAAATCGACGGCGCGGACGACAACCAGGCCTACTACTCCGAAGAGCGCGGCCGTACCCGTGAAGGCTACTCCACCTCGAAGTACATGATCGAGGAGTTCCAGGTGAATACCGGCGTCTACTCGGCGGAGTTCGGGCGCGCCGCTGGCGGCGTCATCAACGCCATCTCGAAGAGCGGCACCAACACGCTCCACGGCATCGTGTATTTCTCCGACCGCGACAACGACTGGGGCGCGATGAATCCCTACACCACGAACACCATCAACACTTCCACCACATCCACGCCGAGTTTTGAGACTATTCCCTACAAGCCGGTCGACTGGCGCAAGGAATGGGGATTCGACGCGGGCGGCCCGTTGAGGAAGGATAAGCTCTTCTGGTTCTACGGCTACGCCCAGTATCGCCGCAACTTCCCCGGCACCGGCAAGGCGAATACTCCCAGCTCGTTTTTTACCCTCCCGGATCCGACTCTTAACACTGGCTACACCTGCAACGCGACCGGTTCCAACGCGGGCTACATCACCCCTCCTAGCGGCGGCGCGGCTGCCAGTTCAGTGGACCAGCAGGCCTGCGAACTGGCCGCGCGAATCCCGTCTCTCGGTGGCGCCTATGCTGCCGGCGCAGCGGCGTATTCCACGCAACTGACGAACCTGCTTTCCGATCTCGGCGCCGTTCCCCGTACCGGCAATGAGGAGCTGAACACGCCCAAGCTGGACTGGCAGATCAACGAAAAGAATCACCTCAGCGTGCTCTACCACCGTCTGCGCTGGGATTCGCCCGGCGGCGTGCAGACCCAAGCCACCAACACCTATGCCATCGACACGTTTGGCACCGATTTTGTGAAACTGGATTACGCTCTGACGAAACTGGATAGTCTTATTACCAAAAACATTTCCAACGAAGTTCGCTATCAGTACGGCCGCGAGTTGAATGACGAGGGTCAGCAGCCCTACAGCTCCTACACCAAACAATACCTGCAGGGTACGAACGGGATCACGAATACCGCCGCTGGAGATTTTACGCCCAATGTGCCGGAAGTCGCCCTGAATACCTCGATCGGGTTTTATCTGGGATCGCCGTATTACTCCTACCGCAAAGCGCTCCCGGACGAGCGCAAGTGGCAGGTCGGCGATACAGCCGCGTGGCAAAAAGGCAACCATAACATCAAGTTCGGCGTAGACATGATCCACAACTACGACCTGCTCGACAACACGTATGAGGGCAACGGCGTTTACACCTACAGCTACATCGGCAACTACTTCGCCGACCTGTTGAACGAGGGAAGCGCGACCGGTGTGTGCAACAGCGTCAGTTCGGTCTCCGCTCCCGGAAGCGCCACTACGAATTACACCGGCAAAGCTCCTTGCGGAACCTTTGTACAGGGCTTCGGACCCACAACCTGGGATCTGGCGACCATGGACTACGGCTTCTTTGGGGAAGATCATTGGAAGCTGACCCCCCGGCTGACGCTCGATCTGGGCCTGCGCTACGACTATGAAAGCCTGCCCGCTCCGTATTCGTCGCTGGTTACTGCCTCTGGCAGCTTCACGCCTTACCTGGCCTCGACGAACGGCCTGTGCGCCGCCTACACCGGCCCCGGCGCCTGCCCGGCGCTTGCTGCCGCCGCCAACCTCACCAACCACCCCAGCGACAAGAACAATATCGGTCCGCGCATCGGCATTGCCTACGATCCCTTCGGCGACGGCAAGACCACCGTGCGTCTCGGTTACGGTCTCTACTTTGGCCGCGTCACCAACGGCGTGCTGCTGAACAACCTGCTCAATACCGGCAGCCCGGCCGGCCAATATGTTTCGGCGTCAATCAAGCCGAACAATCCCACCGCGCCGCTCTTTCCCAACATCATTTCCGCCGCAAACGGTTCGGCTCCGAGTTCGCAGTTCTTCGCGCAGAACTTCCGCAACCCGCAGGTGCATGAGTTCGACTTTTCCATTCAGCACGACTTTGGCCACGGCACGGTAGCCCAGATCAGCTACATGGGCGCGCTCGGCCGGGAACTGCCGAATGCGCTCAACATCAACCTCAACCCGAATGCGAACACGAACGCAACGGGATCGCCCAATGGCGTGATCGACAGCTTTATCACCGTCTCCGATTCCGCCGGAGCCGGCCCGCTTCCCAACGGAACCACCTTCACCGTTCCCACCTACACCAACCTGATCAACACCAACTTCGGGGCTGTCAACGAACTGTTCAGCAATATCAACTCCAGCTACAACGCCGGGGTCGCCGAGATCGAGAACAAGTCGTCAAAACTGATCCAGTACGACGTGAGCTACACCTGGTCGCACGCCCTGGACTACAACCAGAACGAGACAACCACTACCCTCAGCAGCGGCGTCTTCGATCCATACAACATCGACGGTTACAAGAGGGGCGCCAACTACGGCAACTCGGCATTCAACGTTGAAAACCGCCTGGTCGCCTGGGCTCTGATCAACTCACCCAAAACCGAGAGAAACGACTGGGTCAAGTGGCTCGCAAACGACTGGAGCCTGAACCCTGTGTACCAGGCGCAGAATGGCCTGCCGTTTTCGGCCACCATCGGCAGCGGTTATCCATCGTATTCCGCCTACGGTTCCAGTTGGAACGGTGCCGGCAGCAACTACTGGATTCCCGCTATCGGACGCAACACCTATCAGCTGAAGCGGACCATGGTCGTCGATATGCGGCTGGAAAAGCAGTTTGCATTTGAGACGTACGGTAAGACTTACCACCTGGAATTGATGGGCGAGTTCTTCAATGTGGCCAATCACCAGAACGTTACCTCTGAGAGCACCACAGCCTACAACCTCTCGTCTAACTCCTCCGTGACCAGTGGTTGCACTGGTCAACTGGTGCCGGGGCAGGCGCAGCAGGAATGTGCGACCCTGACCTTCGTTCCAAAGGCCGGCACAGGAGTCAATGCCACCGGCTTCCGTGCGGTCACCAACTCCGGCTCCAACTTTGCCTATAGCCCGCGCCAGGTGCAACTGTCGCTGCGGCTGGAATTCTAGAGCAAATGCGGCTTTCCCACGATGGGCGGCGGCTTCGGCTGCCGCCCTTTGTTTTGCTCTCAGCCTGCCCGGTCCATGCAGAAAGCGCCGATACGCCAGGTTGTGTGGTATATCGAGGAGAATCCCGTTCGCTGGGGATTTGTATCGACGCCGCAAGCCCATCCCTTCAGCTCCGCGCCCGTGGACCGTCGGACCCCATGCCTCTCCACCTGCAGGGCGGAACAGGCTGCGGGGAATAAGGCGCCTGCTCCCTCCAGAGAAATGAGAATTGGTCAACGCAAGGGCGTTTGCCGTTACGGATCCGTGGTCCTCGCAGTCAATTTACGGATTACGCGTGACTCGTCCGCAATAGGCGTTCACTGCCGCTGCGCCAGCGTTCAGGTCAACTTCTGATTACGAATCCACTCGTATCGCCGAACAAGAAGAAGCGCCTCCGCCGCTCGTTTCGTTGCGAGCCAACCACTTAGCTCCGCGTCAATTTTCAGAATCCGCAACGTCACCCAAGTTACTTAAGTAGTCCCATTCCGTAAATCGCCTGTAACCATCAAATGCTGAGATGAACGTTTGATTCCGGACTGTGTTCGCATATTTCAGCTTGATACCATCTTGCCCGCTGCCCTCGGCAAACGGGGTGAGAGGTGTCTCCAGCAGTGAATGGAGCTGAATATCTGTTTCTGCATCTGCACATAAAAAGAGGATGTCAACCTCGTAGGTACCGCTCTGTATCTCAGAATCTGGAGACCAACCGATGCCAATCTTGTTGATGGTAGTTGAGAGCTCTTCACCATTTGCTCTTTTCTCTCGCAGTGCGCTATTTATGATTGCGAACAAGCCGTTCTTGATTCTTGCTCGGGCCACAAGTTCATTGGGCAAGGCGATACGTGTGTAGTAGCGTGCGATCCATCCAGCAAAGTTCCTGACGCCTTCTGCCGAAGTTGTGATGCCAAGGTCTGGAGAATGGCTAAGACAAATTGCGCGCCCGACGAAGAATCTTCTATTGATATCGCACGCCACCGCTTCAGTATTCGGTATGCCGGATATGGGTAGGTGGAAGCTGTGCAAGTTCTTCCCCGTTGCCTCATCTGACCTTGGGTGGTATTTATCGACCGGCTTTGCAACGAGAAATTCAATGTGAGGACTAGCCGGTAGACTGGGCGATACGACTGTGCAGGACTGCGTACAGACGACGAGCGTCTCGCGGTCGCGGTCAAATTGCACTGGCACCGGAAAACCAGCCGGCGGACGGAAGATGCTGCCTTGCCGCCAGCCGGCGTTGAGTATTAGTCGTGCTTCGGCCTCGCCGAAGTTTAAGTGTTCTTCCCCCTGCATTCAGGGTCCTTATCCGTTAGCCCCTGCTTCGGGGATTTCGTCAAGAACAGCGTTTGTCGGTCCCTGCCGGGACATCTTCCTCTCGCTCGCCATCGCGCGTAAGGCAGCAGGGCGTAGATTATCCAGAGCTGATCGTACCGCCAATTCGTCGATGTTGTCAGCTGTCATCAGATCGCGAAGTGTTTTGTTGCCGTCTAAAGTTGTGTTCCAAAAACGATAGACCCCACGCACGTCAACACCAGAAACCCTGGTTAGAAGTGCATGGGCCTGAGCAGTCCGTTGCAGATTCGCGTTGCGAACAGGACCACCGCTCAGCCATGCGTATATTGTTTTTCTTTCAACGCGCATCGCTTCCGCAATCGCGGAAACAGGCATACCTCCCTTGCGCAGGTTGGCGATCATCTCCTGCGCTGTTGCCGGAGATACTATGCGGAGCAGTTCGTTCTTCGGCGAGAAGCTGGTGATCGGCGGAATACGACATGCTGCAATCCCAGCGAAATCGTTCAAGCACTGGAGTGGACAAAAAAATGGAGTCGCTAAAGCAGCGATAAGAACCGTATTCCCGATCGAGGCAGGCTTATGACGCTTACCTCCCATGGTAGAAGTCATGAAGAAGCTTCTCCTTTCCAAACACTCATAGCGTGTTCAGTTCCTGCCTGATCGAACAGTTCTCTTGACGAAGAGTGCAGCTCAAGAAGCCTGGAACAAATCATATCGACATTGATCTTTTCCAGCGGGTTAAAGTGACAACCGTGGTCAATATCCATCAAAGCAAAATCTCCCTCAGGAATATCAGCCGCCCAGCCGTTTTTCTGGACCAAAAGGGTGTTGAGATCCGGCGGAAGTGTCATCTGTGGGTTGCGTAGGGATTGAAATCGAAGATCGCCGTATGGCGTCTTGTACTGGGCGATATACATCCCTTGGACGATGTCCAATTTCCCTGCGACCTCCGGTAGCGGCGGAAGAACCCAATCGCGAAGGTAGTCTCGCAATGGTTCTCCTGCGAGTGGCTTAACGAGGTCTACATACCTGAATCCTATGGCCTCAATCCATTCCAGACCTAAGTCTGGAATTCCTAAGAACATTTGTAGCCCTTCTCTGAATCTTTGGACAAAATCGTCGTGATCGACGTACTTTGAGGTGTGCAGGCCAAAAAGGTTTTCGCTCAGAATCAATGCCCATGACCTGTCGGGCGAGGCGAACTGAAACATTTTCAATTCACGACTGTCGATCTGTGATTTCGCGTCTGGACCGACAGCGATGTTTGCACGGACGAAATTCATGGCGATCTCGTCGAATTGGGGATATGTTCTGCGAAATGCGCCCAAGAAGGCGCTCTTAAATTCCTCGATTTGGGGAATGGGAGGGAAACGTAGGACTCCAATGGTGTAGACAAGAGGAGCGTTGAGCATATTGGACATTGGCTTTCTCCCTTGAACAATCAGAATACTACACACAAAACTAAACATCTGTAAAGATACCCAAAGAAGAATTTCTTTCTCCAGATGCTGATAAACCGCGCAATGCCGCAATTCCCCTTTCAGGAACCGGCTGAAGTCCTGAAAATGTCTTGACACAACTATCGTTAAATCTTCTACTTATGGCAATATTTGAAGATTGGTACCGGCAAGTCGGCATATCGTAAGTGAAAGCGCGGGGGAATTTACGCACTGCCGTACCGACCCCTGAAACACCCCTCCATGGTCCGATTCGATGACCTCTGGAGCATCCCGGCCCGGCAACCGGATCCCTGGACAGAACGCCAATCTGGACGCGAAAAATGTGCGCAAAAAGGGGCCAAAAAGGGGTCAAAAAGGGGCTAAAAACGGCTAATTTTGAGTACTTTTACATAGTTTTGGAGACTTCCAGGGCCCACTTTCACGGTATGATGACGACCTGCAAGGCGCCTTTCCCGCAAATTGGCGTCCAAACACCCTCTTTGTCGGCCTCCAGGCCGACAGATCTATCGGCCCACAGGCCGACTTTTCAACTTCCAACTGATCCCTGTCCAACTGCGGATTGATCGGGAACACCGGCCTTGCGTTCGCAATTGGCGGCTTAAAGCTAGCAGCTAAAAGCTAATAGCTAAAAGCTGTTTTCCCGTCCACTGTCCACTGTTCACTGTGCCGTCCACTGTCCACTGACCACTGACAACTGACCACTGTCCTACGGATATATCCGGTGCAGCGTCCGCGCGAAGGGGATGGTTTCGCGGACGTGGTCCAGGGCGCAGACCCAGGCGACCACGCGCTCGATGCCCATGCCGAAGCCGCTATGCGGAACGCTGCCGTAGCGGCGCAGGTCGAGGTACCACTGAAAGGCTTCCTTGGGGAGCTGGTGCTGCTCGATGCGGGAGTTGAGCAGTTCATAACTGGAGACGCGCTGTGAGCCGCCGATGATCTCGCCGTATCCCTCGGGGGCCAGGACGTCGACGCACAGGGCGAGATTGGGGTTCGCGGGGTCGGGCTCCATGTAAAACGCTTTGACGTTGGCCGGATAGCGGTGGACCATGACCGGGCGGTCGAACTGGCTGCTGAGCCAGGTTTCGTCGGGAGAGCCGAAGTCGTTTCCGTACTCGAAGGGCGCTTCGAGCTGGCCGTCTTTGTGGGCCTGGTTAAGCAGGCCGGCGGCCTCGTCGTAGGTGAGGCGTGGGAAAGGCGGAGCGATGGCTTCCAGCTTGGCGCGGTCGCGGCCGATCACCGTCAACTCGGCGGCGCGATTCTTGAGGACGGATTGAACGATGTGGCTCAGGAAGTTTTCGGCCAACTCCAGGAGGCCGTCCAGGTCCATAAAGGCGACTTCCGGCTCGACCATCCAGAACTCGGTGAGGTGTCGCCGGGTTTTGGATTTTTCCGCCCGGAACGTCGGGCCAAAGCTGTAGACCTTGCCCAGGGCCAGAGCGGTGGACTCAATGTAGAGCTGGCCGCTCTGGGTGAGATAGGCTGGATCGCCGAAGTAATCGACTGGAAAGAGGGTCGACGTGCCTTCGCACGCTGCCGGTGTCAGGATGGGCGGGTCGGTCCGTATGAAGCCGTTCGAGTCAAAATACTCCGCCGCGGCGCGCATAATTTCGGCCCGGATGCGGAGGATGGCGGACTGGCGCGGGGAGCGGAGCCAGAGATGGCGGTGCTCCATGAGGAAGTCGACGCCGTGTTCCTTCAAAGTGATGGGGTATGGGTCGCCTTCCGGCACGCGTTGGACGACCTGGAGGTCTTCAACGTCGAGCTCGAACCCTCCCGGCGCGCGCTTGTCGGCGCGCACCTTCCCCGTGACGATGACTGAAGACTCCTGGGTGAGGGACTTGAGGGCATCGAAGACGGCCGGCGAGACACTCTTTATGTGGGCCACGCCCTGAATGGTGCCGGTGCCGTCGCGAAAGATGGGGAAGAGGAGCTTGCCGCTCTCACGGAGGTTGTAGAGCCATCCGCGGAGGGTGACGGATTGGCCTTCGTGGCGGGCGAGCGTGTCGATGGTGGCCACCGGCGGCAGCTGCGGCGCCGCAGGGGTGGTTGGGGTGGTCAGGTCTTCTGACATAGGAGTTCCTTGGCGGCCGGAAGGTTGAATGCGCGGCCGGACTCCTTAGGATAACGCGGGGTTGGCGGTGCGGGTGGTGGTGTAAGCGGTATTGACAGGATGGATATGCTTTTCGTCCTGGTGAATATCATCCTGGCGCGGGGCGGGTTGATTTGACAGCACGGGATTTTATTTTGATGTGGACAAAGTTTTTCCTGGAAAGCATTCTATTGGCAGGCAGGAGGGGTCGATGGGCGAGTTGGCGGCGGTGAAGAGCGAGGAGACGCAAAAGACCCAGGTGGATCCGGAGACTGCGGAGCAAGTGATTGAGGAGAAACGGATTGGGGAACGGATCAAACGGCTGCGGCTGAAGAGATCGATGGGGCTGGTGGAGCTGGGACGGCATACGGGGCTGTCGGCGAGTTTTCTGTCGCAACTGGAGACGGGGCGGGTGATGCCGACGCTGAGGAACCTGGCGCGGATTGCGACGGTGTTTTCAAAGGACTTATCGTATTTCTTCGAGAGCGAGCCGCAGGCGCTGTTCCGGATTCACCGGCGAAAGGAACGGATCAGGCTGCCACAGACCGGGGTGGAACCGCCGACAACCTTCATCGAGAGCCTGGGAACCACGGCGCCGGACCGGGAGATGGACCCTTACTATGCGGAGTTTCAGCCGCTCGGAAAGGAGATGGAGCCGAAGGCGCATCAGCACGCGGGGAGTGAGTTTTTGTATGTGCTGGAGGGGGAGCTTGGAATTCGCCACGGGGAGCAGGAGTGCACGCTGGAGGCGGGCGACGCGGCGTACTTCGACTCGAGCACGCCGCACTCCTACCAGTGCGCGGGGAAGAAGGCGGCGCAGGCGATCATCGTGAACACGCGACAGTGAACAGTGATCAGCTGGAAGTTGAAAAGTCTGCCTGCAAGCCGACAGATTAGTCGGCATGTAGGCCGACAAAGAGGCAGGTTGGACGCCAATTTGCGGAAAAGGCGCCTTGCAGGTCGTCAGAATAGCGTGAAAGCCGGCCCTGGAAGTCTCCATATATATGTAAAAGTACTCAAAATTAGTCGTTTTTAGCCCCTTTTTGGCCCCTTTTGGGCCCCATTTCGCGCGCATTTTGGACCCGTTTTATGTACATTTTTTCGCGTCCAGATTGGCGTTCTGTCCAGGGCTCGGTTCCCGGGCCGGGATGCTCCGGAGGTCATCGAATCGGACCATGGAGGGGTGTTTGAGGGGATGTATACGGCAGGCCGTAAATCCCCCCACGCTTTCACTTGCGATATGCCGACTTATCGGGACATATCCGCTTCTCGATGAGCGCGTTGGCGATTATGCATCAACCAACCGTGCCAATGCCTGACTCAGCTTCCGGTCTGCACCCTTTGGCTTGGAATAGTCCCCAGGAATGGTCATCAAACCGGCCCGCTTCTCGATGTGAAGAGCGGGCCGGTTTTGTTGCTTTCGGAATTCTGGACCAAGCGGGGGTTACTCGGTCAGCTCCTGTGTTACGACAGCTCCTCCCATCGAAGCCACAACCGCGGAGACCTTCACGACCTTATGAGTGTCCTTGGCTACCCAGACTGTCTTCTTGTCCGCGCCTCCGTCGGCCGAAGTGATCTCCACTCGATATGCATCGAACTTGCCTGCGGGCACGGTAACCGACTCCACGCCGGAAACGCTCAGTTGCTGCAGTTTCACCTTCTGCGTCTGAACGTCGAAGTTACGGAAGGTCACCGTGTAACCCTCAGCCAGCGGCAGGCAGGCGATCACCTGATTCTCGCCCGCGCCGTCGGCAAAGAGCGGTCCGCCCAGGTCGGCGGCAATCGGCCGGTCCTGGCCGTTCATGCTCATCTTGCCTGCCGCCTTGTCGCCGCTGAAGTCCAGGTCGATTGTGACCGGGCCTTGAGCCACGCTCCGCTTGCGCAGAATCAGAGTGGTCTTCTCGATCGTTGACGTATCGGTGCCCGTGCCGCCCGGCGTCTCCATCGTATTGACGGCCTTCCAGGAACTCCCATCGTCCTCGATGGCGACGGAGAGCTTCAGGTTCATCGTCTGGCCGCCCATCTCCAGCTTCACCTGATAATTCCACTTGCCCGGCTGCAATTCGGCAGCCGGTTTCGGCAAGCCGACGGCAGCCGCATCCACCTTCTTGGTCAGCACCACCGTCTTGGGATCGACCATGATCTCCTTCAGGCGCGCCACCGACTCCGCCGACCCGCCCTCCTGGAACCTGCCTCCCAGGTGCGCGGCCAGAAACTTCTCCGACTCCATGAACAGCGCCAGATTGTTCACCGGACGCGCGAATCCGTGGCCTTCATCCGGGGCCAGGATGTACTCCACCGGGAAGCCGCGATCGCGCAACGCGATGACGATCTGCTCAGCCTCGCGCCGGTTCACGCGCGGGTCGTTGGCGCCCTGCGCCACCAGCAGAGGCGTCTTGATCTTGTCCACGGAGTTTAGCGGCGACTCCTCCATGAGCAGCTTCTTGCCTTCCGGCGTGCTTACGTTGCCCATGCGCACGGCGAACATCTTGCGCGCCGCCTCCCAGTACGGAGGAATCGACTCCATCAGCGTGATCAGATTCGATGGCCCCACAATGTCCACCGCCGCCGAATACAGCTCCGGCGTAAAGGCGACCCCGGCGAGCGTTGCGTAGCCTCCATAGGAACCGCCCAGAATCCCCACCCGCTTTGGATCGGCGATGCCTTCGGCCACCAGGTACTTGACGCCCCAGGTCACATCGTCCTGCATCTTGCGGCCCCACTCCAGGTTGCCCGCATCCAGGAACTTCCTCCCGTAGCCCGTCGAACCGCGGAAGTTGGGCATCAGCACGGCATATCCGCGGTTGGCAAAGAACTGCGTCAGCGTGTTGTAGCCCCATTGATCGCGTCCCCACGGGCCGCCGTGAGGAATCACCAGTGTGGGCAGGTTCTTGGCCGGAACGCCTTTGGGCAGCGTCAGATAGGCGGGAATCTCCAATCCATCGGAAGATTTGTACGTGATGAACTTCATCTCCGCCAAATCCTGGCGCGGAATCTTCTCCCACAGTGTGTACTGCGGAGTAATCGCGCGGGTCTTGCGGTCGAAGAGCAGCGTCTGCCCCGGCTCAGTATCGCTGTGCGCCGTAAACAGCCAGTATCTTTCGTCTCGCGTCCGCGAAACCAACATAACGTCTTGGCCGGGGTACTTGTGCTCCAGCCAGTGAACATCGGCGCCGAAGGCCTTGTCCTTATAGTAGGTTTTCACGCGCTCGTGGATGTACCAGGTCTCCACCAGTTCATCGGTTGCCTCGGAGAAGAGCGCTCCGGCGAAATCCACCTTGCCCAGCGGGTCCGATTCCACGGTCTCCGTCTTGCCCGTCGCCGGGTCCAGAAGCGCCAGTTGAATCAGGTCGGCATCCTTGTTCGTCTCGATATAAACCCGGCTGCTGTCGGGAAGAAAGTGCAGCGTGCCGCAAGTCTCGAAGACCGAGCAGGAATAGATCTTTTCCAGCTTGTCGGCATCCACGCGCAGAATCTCCGTGTCGCCGTTATCCGCGCTGCGCTCGGCCAGCCGCAACTTGCCCTTCAGGTCGAAGTCCCAGCCGACGATGCGGTCCGTGTTCTTGCGCAGCAGCGTCTTCTCGCCGCTCGAGATCTTCAGTTGGTAAAGATCGTGCCAGGCTTTATCCCGGTCGTTCAGTCCCAGATAAACCAGGTCCGGATCGCTCTTGGGCAGCTCGTACAAGATCACGCGCACGCCTTTCAGCCCGGTCAGGTCGCGGGAGGCCGGGGCGTCAGCGCCGGCCGCCGGCTGGGCCGCCGGATCCACCGCATAGACGTTGTAGTTCTCGTCTCCGTCGTGATCCTTGACGTAGAGAATGTACTTGCTGTCCCGCGTCCAGAAAAATCCGGCAATGGGCCGCTTGCTCTCCGTCGTCAGCAGCCGCGCCGCGCTGAACGGCTCGCTGACCGCCTTCACGTATACATTGCGCGTCTCCTTCCAGGGCTTGAGGAATGCAATGTACTGTCCATCGGGCGAAAGCTGCGCCGCCGCAATCTCGGGATTGCCGAAGATCAGGTCGCGATCGATCAGCGGCGGAAGACCGCCAGCCTTCTTCTCCTGCGCTCCGGCGGCGGTTACAAGCGGTAAAAGGCACATCAAGACACAGACAAGGATCTTCATCAGAGTCGGTTCCCTTTCTTCTTGCGGTTTGGCGTCATTGAAATCGGGATTTCGTCAATCGGCGACAGTATACTCTGGCCCTCCGCTGCTTCAAACAAACCTGTGTGCGGGTAGTGGATCAGTTTGAAGGGTACGGGTTTCAGCCCGTACATTAAAGCCCATAAAATCAACTGGGCTTTAGCCCCTGAGGGATGCCTTTCTTTCAAACTGAACCACTAGGTGTGTGCGCGCGGAGCAGGGTTGCAGAGTGCACAGCATGAACCATCCTGAGAATATACGAACGAACCATCCACGTGGTTCCGCAAGCTCCTTCATTTGCTGACGTTTTAGCCCACCGCTTCGCTCACCGTATATTCCGCGGGCGCCCCTGCACGGAGAACGAATACCGGCTGGCATATCGATTTGTTCGCGCAGAAACGGCTACAGACGGTGGTTGTCCTTGGTTGAGTGATGGGCAGATTGGGGGCTTGGCGCGCCGTGGCTGTCCGGATCGGGTACGGGGTTCAGTCCTCGACCGCGGCGAAGCAGCCGGGATACGCTGCGCGGAACTGCGACTTTGTGCGACAATAACCAGTGATAGAGTGCGCCGGCGACAGCGCGGCGCGCGGAGGGTGAGAGAATGGGCGATCTGCTTCAGCCGTGGCATCTGCTAGTTCTTGCTGTTGTGGCATTCCTGCTGTTCGGCGCCAAGCGGCTGCCGGAGTTGGGCAAGGGACTGGGTGAAGGGCTAAAGGGGTTCAAGGAAGGCCTGAAGGGCGTGACCGAGCCCACGCCTACTACGCCTCCCGCGCCGACCGTGCAGCAGAATGCAGCACCCGCGCCGCCACCACAGCCGGTCGAGCCTAAATAAGGCACTGCCCCGCCAGGGTCCGGGCCGGGTTTGCGGCCTGGACGGGCGCCGTTGCCGGAGCCGCGCGAATTCATCGAAGAAAATCCAAAGGCCTGTGCGGGCGCGCGGGCCTTTTTGTTTGTGAAGCGTCTGCTGCCCAGACCCTACACGCTGAGCAGCACCACGGCAGCCAGGGCCAGGGCCATGCCGGCTATCTGACGGCGGGCGGGGCGCTCACGCAATATAAGCGCGGCCAGCAGGATGGTGCCGGCGGGGTAGAGCGAGCAGACCAGCGCGGAGACATCCAGCCGCCCAAAACGGGTGGCCTGGAGATAGAAGAGATTGCCGACGGTGTCCAGCGCTCCGGCCGCGATGCCGGTGAGCCAGAAGCCCCGCCAGGGGGCTTTGGGCGGCATGGCGAAGAGAACCAGGAGCAGGGCCAGAGAGCCGGCGGCGCGGGCCGCGGTCATGACCCATAACATGCCGCCTCCGGCAGCCATTTTGAAGAGAATCAACTGCGTTCCAAAGCCGATGCCCGCCAGCGCACCCAGCAGGAGCGCGGCCGGCGGGGTGGGCGTCGGCTTCATTCCGGGACACTTGGCGGCGGGTGCGTGGGTGATGAGCCAGATAGCGGCCAGGCCCATCGCCAATCCCGCGGCGGTCAAGGGGTTGGGCAGGCCGTCGTGAAAGAGAGAAAAGGTGACGGGAACGAGGGCGGTGAGCAGGCCGGTGAGGGCCGCGGTGAGCCCCATGGCGCCCATGGCCAGCGCGCGATAGAAGAGGGCTAGCGCCAGCGAGCCTTCAAAGCCGCCCAAGGCGGCATAGAAGAGATAGTGCGGGCCGGGCAGGGCAAGCCGAATTCCCAGGCAGACGGCCAACAGCACGAGCAGGGAGAAGATGTGGCCGGAGGCGACCACCAGTAAAGCGGGAGCGCGGCGCGCGCCCACGCCGCCGACGAAGTCCGAGCCGCCCCAGGAGGCGGCCGAGATCAATCCCAGGCCTGCCGCGGCTCCTGAAGAGTTCACAGGCTAGTGAACATCCTGCCCGGAGGGGTAATAGCCTTGCTTGGCAATGACCTCGAGGCCGGGCCTGTCAACGCGCACATCGATCTTGCGGAACTTGCCGTCGATGAACGGCTGGTGGCTGAGGTAGCCGAGCGTGTACTGGGTGCGCGCTTCCTCGGCGATCTTGGCGTAGCTCTTCTCGATGCCGTCCACGCCGTTCTCGGAGTCTGCCGTGCCGCCGGTGGCCGCGATGTACTTGTACAAGACGTTGTCGTACATGGTGAAGGGCAGGTGGAATCTACTCAGATAGCCCTCGCCCCAGCGGGCGGAGTCGCCCACCAGCGTGCCATAGACAGCGATCTTGTTGGTCTCCAGGTAGCGCACCACCTCCTTGACGGTAGCCTTGCTGCCGTATTCCTTGCCGTCGGAGATGACGTAGATAATGCGGCGGTAGCCCTTGGGGCGGGTGGAGAGCTCCTTGGCGGCGGCCAGGATGGCGTCGTTGAGGGTATGAATCTCCTTGGGGATGGTGATGAACGAACCGCTGCCGGCCGAGCGTCCCGGCTGCAGGTTGGGGTCGACGCAGTTGCCGTTTTCGCGGATGTTGCAGCCTGCCAGCGGACCGCTGTTGACCGGCACCAGCATTTCGCTGCCGGTTTCCTTGGTCAGGGCCAGCACGGCGGGCAGGCGGGCGCTCTGAGCCCCGGTAAAGCCGGTGCGCTCCTGGGCGCCGTTGTTGTAAGAAAAGACCGCCACTTCGTCATAGGGAGTGAGGGCGCCCTGGATGGCGCCCAGGGAATTGTTCACCTTGGCCATCACGTCGGAGGTCAGGCTCTGGTCAATGACAAAGGCGACGGAAAGCGGGAACGGATCCACGGTGAAGAGCCGCAAGGGCTCGCGGGTGTCGTTCTCATAGACCTTGAAGTCGCGGAAGGTGAGTCCGGCCACCAGCTTTCCCTTCGCGTCCTTGACGGTGACCGGGACTTCGACGAAGTTGACGTTCAAGCGGATGATCGTGGCGGTCTTTTCAACACCCTCGCCGGGCGCGGGCATCTCCGGAGGCGTGGTCTGGACCTCGTCCTTGCCCTGGGTGGAGGGCGCCTGGCTGCTGAACGGGGCCAGCTGCTGGTTCGGAGTGGCAGAGGACGAAGCGGGTGCGGCCGGCTCATTCCCGGTACCCTTGCCGGGCGTAATCGGGGTGCCGTCCACGCCCGTCAACGGCGGGGGCGTCTGGGGCGCAGGAGCATCGGGCACGGTGGGCTGCTGCTGCTGGGCCAGAGCGGCCGGACTCAAATTCGGGCTGATATTCAGAAGCGCCGCCAGCGCCATTGCCATCAAACCAAGCTTCACAGGTATTTCTCCAGTGCTCAGTGCTCAGTGGTCAGTTCAAAACAATCCCTAATCACAGATGAATCCAGCGCTGCCAGTGTTCCATGATCCTTTGTGAGTCGGCCTTGAGAGCCGGCTACCGGCCTCCGGCAACTGACCACTGACCACTGTACTTGTCAGAGTATCAGACGCGCCAGAGCCGCGCAGGTTGCGCGCCAGCCGGGAGAGACTTGAGGTATGCTTTCTTCCAGGTCCGAATTCCGTCTAAATGATCAGCATGCGTGTCGGATTGGGAATTGCCGCCTTCTTGTTCGGCCTGCCGGGATTGTCCACGGCGGGCTGGGCCCAGCTTGCCCCCTCGCCGGACGCGCCCCCGGTGAGCACCGCGCCGGCTCCGTCGCCGGAAGAAGAATCCGTAGCTACGTTCAAGCTCAATGTCAACCTGGTAGACGTGTTCTTCACCGTGAAGGACAAGAACGGGAACCTGGTTCCGCACCTGACTAAGGACGACTGCACCGTTACTGAAGACAAGGCGCCGCAAAAGCTCAAGAGCTTTGTGGCCGAAACCAGCCAGCCGCTGACGCTGGGCATTCTGCTGGACACTTCAGGCAGCCAATACCGTGTGCTGCCCCTGGAGCAGGAAGTGGGAGGCCAGTTCCTGGAACGTGTGCTCAGGCAAAAGGACGAGGCCTTTCTGCTCTCGTTCGACGTGAACGTGGACCTTCTGCAGGACTACACCAACAGCGCACGACTGCTGGCCCGGGCCATGAACACGGCGGAGATCAATACCGCGGGCGGCAATGGAGCGGCGGGGAGTCCGGGAGCCGGCGGGGGAACCGTTCCCACCTACGGAACGCCCAAGGGAACGGTGCTCTACGATGCGGTTTACATGGCCTCGAACGAGAAAATGAATCAGGAGTCGGGCCGCAAGGCGATGATCCTGCTGACCGACGGCGAGGATGAGGGCAGCGACCGGAAGATTGGCGAGGCGATCGCCGCGGCGCAAAAGTCCAACGTCCTGGTCTACACGATTCTGATCGCCGACCGGGGCTTCTACGGAGGCTTTGGTTACAGCGGCTATTCGGCCATGAAGAAGATGACCGAGGAGACCGGCGGACGCCTGATCGACGTGGGCAACAACGGCAAGAAGCTGGAGGCAGCCTTCCAGCAGATCGAAGACGAGTTGCGCACCCAGTATGTGGCCACCTATACGCCCAGCAACACCAAGCTGGACGGCACGTTCCGGCACCTCGGGGTGGAATGCCGCGGGGATGGAATGAAGGTGCAGGTCCGCAAGGGCTATTTTGCGACGCCGCCGCAGAACTAGGGCCTGCTAACACTACCTGGGCGGATGGCGTTCCACCCCAGCGCGCAAAGACCGCGCGCCCTCTGGACAATCGCTGGGGACCCCAGAAAGGGAAAAGCCACTTGGCGGTCGTGGTTTCGGGGTATATCAACTGGAGACCGATATAGCTGGCAGGACTTCAAGGCTAGCGAAAAACTGAGCAGAACCATGGATTGATGTGCGCAAGAGGTCAGGAAAAGGGCTCAGTCTGTCCCGTTTCGGGACACTGCCTTCCGCTCACAGGGCCGGTCTGTCCTGTTTCTGGACACTTCAAACCGTTCGTCTCAGTCGAAGGTAATCTAGCATTTGTAATTCTTCGTGATTAATATCGGCACAAGCGGGAAAAACTTGAGGCCGTCCTAAAAATAATTCCAGCCTGAGGATTCCCACTTCGATGAGGTTGCCATGATCATCAACTGCACGGCCAACGATGGCTTTGAGATCAGTCCCCGGTTTCGCCGCACCATCGAAGAGCGGATTGCGCGGCTGGAGAAGGATGCCGAGCACGACGAGGCGCAACTGGACCTGCTCGAAGACATCGACCATATCCGCAGGCAGATGCGGCTGGTGGCCATGCAGCGGTCCGAGGCTCTGCGCATGAGGCTGTTCCTCGACCGCTCGCAGACGCGCTTTCCTCCGCCGCTGATCGCGCTCTGAGGCGCCGCGCTTTCCCGGCTTCCCCATCCAGCAAGCAACAAAAGGGCCGCTGCCTTCAATAGCGAGGCGCGGCCCTTTTGTTGTTTGCTTTGAACTTTGGAGCACCGGGCGGGAATTGAACCCGCGTATACAGGTTTTGCAGACCTGCGCGTTAGCCGCTTCGCCACCGGTGCCGGTGGAACAGTTGTCAGTAGTCAGTAAGAAGCCGACGTTGACGGCTTATCTCTGGCCGCCCGCTGAGGATAACTGATAACTGACTACTGACCACTGAATGCAAAAACCCACCGCGCCTTCTGGCGGGTGGGTCGTCGGGGTTGAAGATTCTTCGTTTTCGGAATCTAGCCCAGAGTACACGCCCGCACACGGCAACTCTGACAGCAGCAGAGACACATTGCGGGAGTGAAGAAATGGGCCACAAGAATCCTTTGCCGGGGAGAGCACGCCGACCAAGCTGCGGCTCACCGGATAGCCATAGACTAGAGCCTGGGCGGAGGCATGTCAAGCGATGCCTGACAAGGACCTATGGATATGGACTATTTCGTGGTGGATGTATTTACCGATAGGGCGCTGGGGGGCAACCCGCTGGCCGTGGTGATGAACACCGGACAGAGGGATGGGGGCGGCCTCTCAACGGAGCGGATGCAGGCGATTGCGCGCGAGTTCAATCTCTCCGAGACCTCGTTTGTGGAGCGCAGGCCGGCCGCGGTAGAGCAGGCCGAGGGCGTGCGGGTGCGGATCTTTACCACTCTGGAAGAGCTTCCCTTTGCCGGGCATCCCACGCTGGGCACGGCCAGCGTGCTCAAGCTCTTCGCACCGGAGACGCTGCGAGGGGACACCATCACTCTGGCCCTCAACGTGGGCCCGGTCCCTGTGCGCTTTGCCTCCCAAAGCCTGTTCGGCGAGATGACGCAGCGGGACCCGGAGTTTGGCGCGGAGCTTGATCCCCAAGAGGTGGCCCGGCTAACCGGGCTGGCTCTCGAAGACCTGGACGCCAGGCTGCCGCCGCAGATCGTCTCAACCGGAACCGCGTTCGCCATTGTTGCATTGCGTTCCGAGGAGCCCTTGGCTCGGCTCAAGGTGCGCCGGCAGGAGGCCATGGAGTGGCTGCGCGAACGCGGCGCGCGATGGTTCTATGTGCTTGGGCCAGCCTTGGATCAGAGCGGCGGTGGGGCACCCGCGTGGCGCGCACGGATGCAATTCTATGGCGGCGAGGATCCGGCTACGGGTTCGGCGGCCGGCTGCGCCATCAGCTACTTAGTTCAGCGCGGCGCCGTAGCGTCGGGCGAGCGCATCACTCTGCGCCAGGGCGTGGAGATCGGCCGGCCCAGCGATTTATTCCTCTCCGCACAGGCGGAATCGGCGAGGGTCACCGATGTGCGCGTGACGGGCAGCACCGTTCTTGTTGCAAAGGGACAGCTTTTCCTGCCGTGATGCACACGCTTTCAACAGGTTTTAATAAATGCAAGTGACGGCAAGTGTTAACGCTAGCAAATTCTCATTTGTTTCATATGAATTTTCAGGCCGAGTTTCGCCTGTCTTTCCCTCTTCCCACCGGCCTCCAACCCCCGTAGGCTTGCGTTTCATTGGAGCAACTTAACCGGCGCCTTTGCCGGTCTGGTCCCAGGCATCATACACAATCTGACCGCGAGCGAAGGCCTGCCTCCTGCGCAGCGATTGCCCGATGCCGCTTTGCGTGAACGCCGCGCCCTCGCCGGGCTGCGCGCGCCTCGCGCCAGGCAAATCGGGTCGTTGAATCAACCAGGATGCGGCTGTCTCGTCTCCGGTCGCCGGACCCGGCAATTCATCACGCCAGCCAGCCACAAGAGCGGGCAAGGGTGGGGTGTTGCCAGGCGGACAAGTCAATTGAACCACGGAAATGGAACGAAGGAGTTTTTCCCTCATCATGCGGCCAAAGAAAGTGATTCTCTGCGTAGACGACAACGAACAAGAGCTTTCCGTGCTCAAGTTCATGCTGGCAACCAATGGATACCGGGTCGTTTCGGCCTGCACCGGGCAGGAGGCGATCGGCATCTTTGCCGCAACCCAGGTGGATCTGGTGCTGTCCGATTTTGCCATGCCCCAGATGAATGGAAATCAACTGGTGGACCGATTGAAACAGATCGCGCCGCATATCCCCATGATCCTATTGGGCGATCCGCAGAAGATGGGCGGCGAGATACACGCCGCCGACGCGCTGCTGGCCAAGAAAAGCTGCCCGGCGCAGGAGTTGCTGGAACGGATCAAGGTGATGAGCGCGCGCAAGCGCGGTCCCCGCAAGGGCGCGCTGCGGATGGCGCCGGCCGAGCTGGCGGCGGCCTCGTGAGAACAGGGACCAGGGATCAGGGGCTAGATTCAGTGGCCGGGAGATAGGGAACGGCGTCGAATCTTCAGCAGGAAATCTGCGTTGTTTCAGTTGCATGAACGCCCTCAGTTCCCTGGTCCCTGATCCCTAATCCGTACTCCCTGTTCCCTCGTCTCCAGCCGGCTTTCCGAATCTGGAAACATTTTCAGCGTTCCGCCCCGGAATGCAGGTTCTTCGCGTGGCAATATTCGGCCCTTGACGACTCCACGCTTAAGTGCGCATACTCGCCAGTTGTGCCCAGTCTGGAGCATTTTCCCTGGTTCCAGCGGGAGTTGGCTTTTATGGATATTGTTCTGGTACGTCTTCTTTTTGTGGCCCTTCTTGCCGGGGTCTGTTTTTTCCTTCATCCCTTCGGCATGACAGGATGGGTGAGTGCGTGCATGGGCGCCGCGGCGGCGGGCGCGGTCATCGTCTTTGAATTGCGGGTGCGGGCGCTCAGCCTGCGGCGGCTGATCGGCGCGGTGGCCGGCAGCGTGCTGGGGATCTTTGGCGCGGCGCTGTTCTGCCTGGTGCTGCGCAGCGCGCCGCTGCCTGGGGCCACCTCGGCCGCGCTGCAGATCTTCGTGCTGCTGCTGATGACCTACGTGGGCCTGCTGGTGGGAGCCAACAAGGGAGATCTGCTGAACCCCGCGGCGCTGGGCACCGTCTTCACCAGCGACCGGCCCACGCGGCGGAGCGCCAAAGTGCTGGACACCAGCGTGATCATCGACGGACGCATCGCCGACATCGCCGAGGCGGGCTTTATCGACGGCATGATGGTGGTGCCGGAGTTCGTGCTGCACGAGTTGCAGATCGTGGCCGACTCGACTGACGGGTCAAAGCGGCAAAGGGGCCGCCGCGGCCTGGACATGCTGCAGCGCATGCAGTCCAACGCCAACATCCATGTGCAGATCGTCTCCGACGACTTTCCCTCCATCCGCGAGGTAGACCTGAAGCTGCTGGAGCTGGCCAAGAAGTGGGAGGCCAAGGTGGTGACCAACGACTTCAACCTGAACAAGGTGGCTCACCTGCACCACGTGGAGGTGCTGAATATCAACGACCTGGCGAACGCGCTGAAGCCGGTGGTGCTGCCCGGCGAAAAGATGAATGTGCTCATCCTGAAGGAAGGCAAGGAGTACAACCAGGGCGTTGGCTACCTGGACGACGGCACCATGGTGGTGGTGGATCACGCCCGCAAGCTGATCGGCAAGTCCGTGGATATATCGGTGACCAGCGTGCTGCAGACCGCCAGCGGCAAGATGATCTTCGGCAAGGTGGAGGAGAACGGCAAGAGCGGCGAGGCTGGCCGGCCGGGGCCGGTGGAGATGCTACCAAGATGAACGAATTGGCCGTCGTCTGCAGTTGTCCCAAGCGAGATTGCCCGCGGCATGGCGATTGCGTTGCCTGCCGTGCATTTCATCTGAACGCCAAGCGTCCAAGACCGCCGCGCTGCGAAAGAGATCCCCATTGGCTCAAGAGGCTCTTTGGGGCCGCCTCACCGGCGGCAAGATGACCTTCGGCTAGATGGACGTGAGCGGCAAGGGCGGCGAGCAGGGGCGTCCGGGACCGGTGGAGATGACGCGCTGACCACCTGCGGTGGGGCCAACTGCCTTCGGCAAGGTGGAGGAGAACGGTAAGGGCGGCGAGCAGGGGCGGCCGTTGAATTCTGGCGGCAATTGGCGCCGGACTCCAACCCCATCCAACTGCGCATGAATAGGTATCCGCTCCTCAAGAGACAACTGCTTATACCGTTTTCCCATGCAACATGATCCCTTTCAAGTTTGTTTGGAAAAGGGAGAATATGCACGCAGGGTTTATCATCAAAATTGGCGCAGGCCGGGTGGCCGCGCCTTAGTTTTGCAGCCCAGGTGTTGCGCGTGCTTCACGCGAAAGCCACCGGTGCAACGGGCTATCTCTCAGGAAAAACAGACTTCGGGGAATCGGGCGAAAATGCGAGCAAAGACGGCGGTAGTGCTGGGCGCCCAGTGGGGCGACGAGGGCAAGGGCAAGATAGTGGACGTGCTGAGCGAGCGGTTTTCCGCCGTGGCGCGGTACGCGGGCGGGCACAACGCCGGGCACACGGTGATCATCGGCGGGCAGAGGTTTGTGCTGCAGTTGATTCCCTGCGGGGTGCTGCGGCCGGGATGCAAGGGCATCATCGGCAACGGGGTGGTGCTGGACCCGATCGCTTTCCTTAAAGAAGTGGGCAAGCTGCGGGCGCTGGGCGTAGGCGTGGATGAACAGCTTTTTGTGTCGAATAGGGCGCAGGTGATTTTGCCGTACCACAGAATGATTGAATTGGCGGCGGAGAGCGCGCCGGGCCGGAAGAAGATCGGGACGACGAGCCGGGGGATTGGACCGGCGTACGAGGACAAGATGGCGCGCAGCGGCTTGCGGGTGGTGGACCTGCTGCGGCCGGAGCTGCTGAAGACGCATATTGAGGCTGCGTGCGGAGAGAAGAACGCCATTGCGCGGGCGCTGTTCGGAACCGATCCGCTGGACCCGGCGAAGATGTACGACGAGTATGCCGCGGCGGCGGAGCAGGTGAAGCCGTTTGTAACCGACACGGGACGGCTGCTGAACACGATCCTGGCCGAGGGCGGGAGCGTGATGTTCGAGGGAGCGCAGGGAACGATGCTGGACATCGACCACGGGACGTATCCGTTTGTGACTTCGTCGTCTTCGACGGCGGGCGGCGCGGCGACGGGAACCGGGGTGGGGCCGACGGCGATCGGCACGGTGATCTCAGTGACCAAGGCCTATGTGACGCGGGTAGGCGAGGGACCATTTCCGACCGAGATTCAGGGCGTGACAGGCGAAGAGCTGCGGGCGCGGGGGAACGAGTATGGGGCGGTGACGGGGCGGCCGCGGCGGTGCGGCTGGCTGGACATTCCACTGCTGCGGTATTCGAACCAGGTGAACGGGGCCGAGTGGCTGGTGGTGACCAAGCTGGACGTTCTGGACGAGCTGGCCGAGATTCCCATCTGTGTGGGGTACGAGATCGGCGGGAAGGTGACGGACGAGATTCCGGCGGACGTGCAGGGGTTAGAGCAGATCAAGCCGCTGTATACGACGCTCAAGGGTTGGAGTGAGCCGACCGAGGGGATTACGGAGTTTGAGAAGCTGCCTCGGGCAGCCCAGGAGTATTTGAGGTTTCAGGAAAGAGAGAGCGGGGCGCGGATCGGGATGGTGTCGACCGGGCCGGACCGGGAGCAGACGATAGCGCTGCCGGAGTTTACGGCGGCACTGGACCGGATTCACGCGTAAACTTGAGAATGGCCTGGGGACTTTGTTGCCCAGGCAGGAAAGAAACGGAACCTATGGTCAGCTTTATCGTCCGGATGAAGTTTTCCCCTGAGGATCGCGCCGATGTGGCCGAATCTCTGCGCGCGCTGGCCACGGCCTCGCGCCAGGAGCCGGGATGCGTCAGCTACATTCCCCACCTTCTGGAGGACGACCCCGATACCGTACTCATCTATGAGCAATACCGGGACGCAAAGGCCCTGGCGGCGCACCGGGAGTCGGAGCACTTCAAGAAGCACGCGGTGGGGGGACTCTTCCAGATGATGCGGGAGAGGAGCCGGGAGGACCTGGTCGCTCTCGTTTAGAATCCTGCCCGAGTCTAACCGGCGGGAGTCTCAGCATGGGACGCAGCGGCGCAAATTCAGCGAGTTGATTGAGCGCAGACGCGCGTCTTGCTGAAATCGATTGACCGGCGCGGCCTTGCGGGGCTACCATCCGTTACGGTTATGCGCGCAGCCACGATTCACCCCTCCAAACCCCTCCGCCGGCGGCGGCCGCACGCCTGGGTGTTCTTACCAGTGCTCGGCGCGATGCTCGCCGCAGTGCTCGCGCAGGCGGCGCTTGCCGATCCCCAGCATCCCGGAATGCCGCGCGGACAGAAGCATGAAAGCCGGCACGAGATCGATCAGATTGAGAAGGCGTGGCAGAGTGCGCTTCTGAAAGGGAATAGCGCCGTATTGGAAGCCCTGCTGGCGGACGACTACATGGCCATTACGCCTTCCGGAACCTTGCAGACCAAGGAGGAGACCCTGGCCAGCCTGCGCAGCGGCCGGGTGCATTTCACCGCTCTCGATATCTCCGACCGCAAGGTGCGGTTTTACGGGACAACGGCGCTGGTGACCTCGCTTGCCGAGGTGCAGGGCACGACCCCCGAGGGAGAGTTTTCCGGCAGCTTTCGCTCCACGCGCGTCTATGTGCGGAACGCGCAGGGCAAGTGGAAGATTGTGAGCTTTGAGGCCAGCCGGATTCGGGAACCAGGCGAGCACAAGTAGTTTTCTACAATGGATTGATGCCTGAACTTCCTGAGGTGGAAACCATTGCCCGCGGCTTGCACAAACGAGTCTGCGGCGACCGCATCGCCGAGGCCTGGTTTGGTTCCCATCGGGAGCCCTTCAAAACACCGCCGGCGCGGCAGGCCAAAGGGCTTGAGGGACGCGCGATTCTGGCCGTGCATCGCATGGGAAAGCATATTGTCTGCGATCTGGGCGCGTCTCATGGCCACGAAGCTCAAGCCCAATGGATCGTGCATCTGGGGATGACCGGGCGGCTGCTCGTCAGCACTCCCGATGGTCCCATTGCCCCCCATACTCACGCCCGCCTGAGCCTGGCCAGCGGCCGGGAGCTGCGCTTTGTGGACCCGCGCCGGTTTGGGCGGCTGGAGTTCCGCGACCTTGGCCGCAGCGCGGGTTTCAGCGCGGCGGGAGCCGATCCCCTGGCCGTGACGGCGGAGGAGTTTGCCGCGCTCTTCCGCAGCCGGCGGCTGGCCATCAAGGCTGCCCTGCTGAACCAGACGCTGTTGGCCGGAGTGGGCAACATTTACGCTGACGAGAGCCTGTTTCGGGCCGGTATCGGGCCGCGCAAGAGAGCGGGACGGCTGACCATGGCGGAGCTTGAGCGGCTGCGGCTGGCGCTGCGCGAGGTTCTGGAGCACGCCATCCGGCTGGGCGGATCGTCGGTCTCCGATTATGTGGACGCCGACGGGGTGCGAGGGTTCTTTCAACTCGAGCACTGCGTCTACCTGCGCACCGGGTTGCCCTGCCGGCGTTGCCAGACCTCGATCCGGCGGATTGTGGTGGGCGGCAGGGGAACGTACTATTGCCCCCATTGCCAGCGATAAGGCGAATTTCTCTGATTTTCTGTACTTCGGCCTGTCCGGCCTTCCAGAATCCAAACAATCTCCGCGGAGCGTACCTAGTAAGTTAATGAAATAAAAGAGTATTACAAACGGCACACCGATTGCTCTTCTATAAGCGCCAGTGATGTGCAGGCTGCTGGGAGAAATCCGGCCAGCCCAAAGAAGAGCAGAAGCCCGGCAAGAGCAATCGCCAACGAAGCGGCCCTCAAAAAAGGGATGACCGGCCGGGAAGTCTGCAGTAGGTACGGTGAGAGAACTACCGTCCACACGATACTTGGGAGGCCAGTGACCAGCGCAGGAGAGCGAAACGCCACTCTTTGGAGTGGCGTTTTTGCGTTTTGAGGAATTTGCGGCATGACCAGGGACACTGTCCTGTTCGATCCCGTGCAAGGTGGCCGCTCGAAGATTGGGCAGTAATCTGCCACCAAAGTGGACTTGCCAGCCGGGATGCTTCGCTGTAGTATCGTAATTGCCTATCAAGCGGCTGACGCGGGCCACCCGAAAGCGGGCAGAGCAAGCTCGCCGCCGAGCAAGGAAACTTCGCCGACCGGTTCAATCTTTACCAGGCTGCACACGGCGAAAGCTCCCATAGGAAGGGCATCACCGGAGGAAAGCGCCGGTCGCACCGTTTCAATCTCGACAAAAGGCCCGGCAATGGGCCTGACGAACGGATGGAGCTCTAGCAAGGCTCCTGCATACCTGGTGGCAGATCTTCTGGGAATCATGGTAAGTTGCGCGCGGAGTTCCGCGCCGCGGCAGTTTGCTCGATGCTCTCAATTGATTGGACCGCCAGCCGTCGCGTTCCCCCCGTCCTAACTTGGACAGGCGGCAGGCAAACGGGAAGTTCAGCGCCAGCTCAGGACTGGGCAGGAAAAGGCTGAACCTAAGAGCGCAATAGACCAGGAAGCGCAATGCACCGGATCGCAAAGTGCCAGGAAGTACACTCATGACGACAGAATCGACGCAGCCCCAGACTGAACTGGGGCCAGTTCCGGCCAATGGCCAAGGGCAGTCGCAAGGGCATCGGCGCCGGCGTCGCCGGCGTAAGAATAAGAGCAGCCAGGCGGGCGCGCTCCAGACGCAGCAGGCGCAATCTCAGACACAACGCCCGGCCCAACCTGCTCAACCCAAGGCGGCGCCCACGCACCAGACGCAGCAGAGCCAGGGTCATTCGCGGAAGAAGAAGAAATTCTTCCAGAAGGGTTCGGCCACGGCGGCGCAGCCCGGCAACAGCATTTCAGGCCCGTCGCAGGGCAAGCGCAAGGGCAGGCAGAAGGGGCCCAGGGAGTTTGTCGGGCCGATGGACCACAGCTACCGCGCCGTCAATGGCAACATATCCGACGGTCCGCCTTCCACCATTCAAATTACGAGCAACGGCCATAACAGCCATTACCAGGAGGTCTACGTGCCGGAACCGGCGGTTCCGGTGCGGGAAGACGCGCCCACGCGCATCTTCTGCTTCATCGAGGATCTGTTTTTCCAGGCCAAGATTCAGGAGACGGCGCGGAAGCTGGGCGTGAAGGTGGAGTTCGTCAAGGGAGCGGACAAGGACGCAGTGGCCAGGCTCGCCGACATGCCGGACGCCGAGCGGCCGACGCTGCTGGTGTTCGACCTGAACAACCTGAATGCCAAGCCGATGACGCTGATTCCGAAGTTCAAGGCCAAGCTGAAGAAGGCAACCTCGATCATCGGCTTTCTGAATCACCTGCAGAGCGATCTGAAATTGAAGGCGATCGAGGCTGGATGCGACACGGTGATGCCCCGGTCGGCTTTTTCGCAGAGCCTGCCGAACCTGCTGCGCCGCTATGGGATAGAAGAGGAAGAAGAGTACGCCCAGCAGCCGGTGTGAGCGGGGCGGGATAAGGGTGATGGGAAGCGGGCGTCCGCCGCGGCGGACGCCCGCTTCCTGCTCCTGTCAAAGCTATCCCGGAGGCCAGGTGAGCGGGCGGCCGCCGAGCAGGTGGACGTGGAGATGATCCACGGTCTGGCCTCCGTCCGGGCCGGTGTTGACCACTACGCGATAGCCGTTGGCAAGTCCCTTGGCGCGGGCGATCTCTGCCGCCACCCACAAGAGGTGACCGAGCAGTGCGCAATCGTCGGGATTGATATCGGCCAGCGAGACGATGTGCTCGCGCGGCGCCACCAGCACATGCACGGGCGCCTGGGGGTGAAGGTCCGCAAAGGCGTAACACTGATCGTCCTGGTAGACGGCGGTGGAGGGAATGCTCCCGTCAACGATCTTGCAAAAGAGGCAACTCATGGCGCATCCAGTGTACAGGATGGGCGTTTCGTCAGGTCCCGTCACTTCCAAACATGACCAACACTTTAATGCGCGGGGAATTTTCCTGGGGTGTATAAATATGTTCGCGAGCCGGTCGAGAGAGAATTGCCGTGTTTCGGCTCATTCATTCCCGGCATGCAACGTTTCGGCTCGCAAGGAGGACATCATGTCGTCGCGCACCATCTTCCTGAGCAGGTTGATCGGCCTGTTCCTCATTCTTGTCGTGCTATCCCTGGCGGTGCACAAACAAGCCACCGTGGATTTGTTAACGGGGCTTTTTCACAGTCCCGAGATGATGTTTGTGCTAAGTATCACCACGCTGGCCGCTGGGCTGGCGATGGTTCTGGCGCACAACATCTGGTCGGGCGCGCAGGCGGTGGTTGTAACTCTCGTCGGATGGTTAACGCTGATCAAGGGCCTGCTGTACCTGCTTCAGTTCCACGAGATGGTGGGGGAATGTATCCTGAGTTGGCTCCATCATCCGCTGGTTTTCTACCTGTGGTTAACTCCGTCTTTGCTGATCGGCATTTACCTGACCTACGAAGGGTTCAGATCGAAGCCTGTTTCATAAAACGGCTCGCCGGCCTCAGCTGGAGTGATCGAGAAGTATCTTTCAGGCGGCGGCGCCTTCGCAGATGGAGCAACCAGGCTGCTCTTGTTTACAAGGCCGCGCGCCCTTTGCACACTTTGGCAAGCCGTTGAAGTGCCCAGACGGCGAGCGCCGCGAATACGATCGTTTGCGACACGTGCACCCAAAACCAGAGATCCGTCCCGCCCTGCCAAACCAGGCGCCGCGCGGCATCGTAGGGCCACACCAGGGTAAAGAAGATCAGAAGCCCGATGGCATGGCTTGGGATGGCCGGCACGATGGAGTTGGTCAGGCAGGCTATGGAGCCGAATACGACGCCGACCAGAAAGTAGAAAAGGAGCTTGGGCCAGAGGAAACCCTGCGTCGGGCCGTGGGCAAGCGCAAAGAAAAGGGATGAAATCACGACTGCAACCGGGGGGCTGAACTCGCGCTCCAAAATGACCTGACAGTAGCCCCGGAAGGCGGGTTCCTCGGTGAGTGGAGCCGCCACCGAACCCATGAGAATCATGGACACCACGGTTAACCAGGGGTAACGGGAAAAGTCGGGAAGGGCGTTTCCCGGCATCCTGACGAGTTGACACATCACAATCCAGAATCCAGCCAGGGCCACGACCGACAACGTGCCCGCCGCGAGCGACCAGCCAAAGGCCTGAGCCGGCACTGGGTTGGCCCGCAGGAGAAGGCGGCGGGTCTGCGAGGCGCCGCGCGGCCAGCCCTTGCCTCCCAGATACTGCCACATGAGCCACAACACCAGAGCCATGACGGGGACTGCCCAGGGAACTGCCGGGCTGACGCTGAGATTGGCGCCGACCAGCGCTGACCAGATGCCGGCGCCGAAGACGATGATGAGGAAGCCGAAGATGCCCGACTTGACGATGGCGATTGTCCGGCTTAAGTGAGGAGCCATTCTCTCTCTGCCTCCTTAAAACGGACTACGGGATCAAAGGGAGTTTGGTTCCATCATGCAGCTTCCGGCCGGTTCAGGCAGGCGTGGCCAAGGGAGTGCTGAAACGTGGACGGGAGCACGAAGTCTTTGAGCGCGCGAACTGGGATGACCGGTGAGCTGGGGCATGGGTCGATGGACCGGCGGTTCTTTCACCGCACGAGCGCGGAGGCCGCTTTTTATTCTGTGCTGGTGGAGGTGGCCAGAGCGTAGTCGCGGCGATTCCCCGGCTGCTAGAATGTTGCGCATGGAAACCATCCAATACAACCTGCCGCAAAACCGCATTCCTCTTGCCTGGTACAACATTGTTGCCGATCTGCCCAAGCCGATGGCGCCGGTCCTGCACCCAGGCACGCTCAAACCGATCGGACCGGACGACCTGGCGCCGCTGTTTCCGATGAGCCTGATCATGCAAGAAGTGAGCACGGAGCGGGAGATCGAGATTCCGCCAGAGGTGCGGCAGGTGTACGCGCAGTGGCGTCCCTCGCCGCTCTTCCGGGCGCGCCGCCTGGAGAAAGCGCTGGATACTCCGGCGCGGATTTACTACAAATACGAAGGTGTGAGCCCGGCCGGCTCGCACAAGCCGAATACCGCCGTGGCGCAGGCCTACTACAACAAGGTGGAGGGCACCAAACGGCTTTCGACCGAGACCGGAGCCGGGCAGTGGGGCTCGGCGCTGGCCATGGCCTGCGCATTCTTCGGCCTGGAGTGCAAGGTGTACATGGTGCGGGTGAGCTATAACCAGAAGCCGTACCGCCGCGCCCTGATGGAAGCCTTTGGAGCTTCAGTGACCGCCAGCCCGAGCACGGAGACGGAGTCGGGCCGCGCCATTTTGGCCCAGCATCCGGACTCGAACGGCTCGCTAGGCATCGCGATTTCAGAGGCTGTGGAAGTGGCCGCGATGGACTCGAACACCAAGTACTCACTGGGCAGCGTGCTGAATCACGTGCTGCTGCACCAGACGGTGATCGGGCAGGAGGCGATCGAGCAGATGGCCTTGGCGGACGACGATCCCGACGTGATTATCGGCTGCGCGGGCGGCGGATCGAACTTTGCCGGCCTGGCGATGCCGTACCTGGGCCGCAAGATCAAGGGCCAAAGCCATGCGCGCGTGATTGCCGTCGAGCCTTCGGCCTGCCCCAGCCTGACCAAGGGACCATTCACCTACGACTTTGGCGATACCGCCCATCTGACCCCTCTGGTCAAGATGCACACCCTGGGCAGCACGTTTATTCCTCCGGGAATTCATGCAGGTGGGTTGCGTTATCACGGCATGGCGCCGCTGGTCTCGCACGTGAAGGACCTGGGATTGATCGAGGCCGCCAGCGTGCAGCAACTGGACGCCTTTGCCGCCGGGATTCAGTTTGCGCGGGCGGAGGGAATCATTCCTGCGCCGGAGGCCAACCATGCCGTCGCCGTGGCCATCACCGAAGCCCTGCAAGCGAGGCAAGAAGGAAAGCAGCGGACGATTCTCTTCAATCTAAGCGGGCATGGGCACTTCGACATGCAGTCGTACATCGACTATCAGGCCGGGAAGCTGGAGAACTACGACTATCCGGCGGAGGAGATCGCGATGGCGCTGGCGGGTTTGCCGGTGGTGGAGTAGTTCGGGCAGCGGAGTTAGCCGCGCTCCGCGCGTGCTTGCGGGTTAGCCAGATAGGAATCCCGGGTCTCGGATTCGAGACCCGGGATTCTGGCACTACGGCGCGGGCGTGATTTCGATGTAGTCGAGGGCGGCGGGGTCGGAGCCGTCGGGGATGCCTTCGACGCGCAGCAGGTCGCCAGGCTTCAGACCGATGTTGTGGACGGTGCGGCGGGTGGAGTTGTCGCCGTTGGGGTGGTTTGACGGCAGGGTTGCGTCAGCGGCCCATGCAGCGGCGGGCTGGCCGTTGATCTTCAACGTGAAGTGAGCGACCCCGCCTTGCAGATCGAAGTATTGGACGGCGATGTTGTAGTGGCCTGCGGGGCCGGCGTAGGTCCACTCGGCCGAGCAGCTCCGCTGTTTCTCCTTATCTGAAAGCTCCTCGTCACAAGAAACGGCTTTGCCGCCGGAGGCGTCTTCCCACGGAGCGATGTCGATGACCTTATAGCCGGTGAGGCGGGCGTCTTCGGCCTCTAAACGGCCGGGATAGTGGCCGGCGCGGCCCTTTTCATCGGGGATTCCGCTCAGCTTGAGGAAATACTGCACGATGGCGTCGCGCCAGACGATGGCGTGGCCGGCCTGATAGACGAGGCGGTTGTGGACGTCTTCGTAGAGGGGCTGGTCGATGCGGCCTTCGAGTGAGGCCCAGTCGCGGGCGAACTCGGCGGCCTGCGCTGCGCCATCATAGTGGCTGTCGTAGATGTGCTGGATGACGGTTTTGCCGGAGTGCAGCCGGTAGGTATAGGGCACGTGGTGGAAGAAGAGAAGTAACTCGTCAGGGGTGGTGGCGAGGGATTCGTAGAGTTTCGCTACTTCAGGCGGGTACTGGCCCGCGAAGCCTGTGCCCGTTGCGACGCTGCGGTCCATGCCGACGCCTTCGTGGTCGGCGTTGTGCCACTGGCCCCAGCCGTTGCGTTCGCTGGATTCGATGTTGGGGCCGTAGTGGCTGCCGGTGATGTCGGTGAGGGTCTGCATGCCGAGCGGGCCGGTGTAGTTGACGTAGGCGGGCCAGGACTGCATGAGCATTTTTGTGACGGTGCGGACGACCTGGGGGTCGGTACTGATGGTCTGGCGCGTCCACTCGGCGGCGATCTCTTCAGGCGAGAGATTGGCGTCCCAGGCCAGGCGGCCAAAGGCGTAGAGATTGGCGAGGGTGAGCGGGGAACCGAGCCAGCGGTCGCGGCCGACTCCGGCGACGGCGACCATGCCGCCCAATGGCTGATGGAAGGCTTTTCCAGCGAGGCCCTTCCGGGCTAATATCCTTTGGACTAGCGTATGGGCGCCGTCTACACGCATGTCGAAATCGAGGACCTGCTTCCACATGGGGGCGAGGTAGACGAGATGGCGTTGCTGGCCGGTGTACTCCTGGGTGACCTGGAGTTCGATGGCCTGGCTGGTTTGGCGGAGGCCGGCGTAAAGCGGCGAGACGGGCTCCTGGGCCTGGAAGTCGATGGGGCCTTCCTTGGTCTGGATGATGACGTTGGCAGCGAATTTGCCGTCGAGGGGGTGGAAGATGTCGTATGCGGCGCGGGCGCGGTCGGCCTTGGGATCGCGCCAGTCGAGGTGGTGGTTATAGACGAAGGCGCGGTAAAGAACCAGGCCGCCGTGGGGCGCGAGTGCGGCGGCGAGGAGATTGGCGGCGTCGGCGGGTGTGCGGCCGTAGCTGGCCGGGCCGGGCTGGCCTTCGGAGTCGGCCTTGACGGTGAAGCCGGCGAAGTCGGGGATGAGGTCATATATTTCTGTGGTCTTTGCGTTCCACCAGGCTTTCACAGCCGGGTCGAGGGGGTCGTAGGTGCTGAGGCCGCCGATGGTTTGCGGGCTGGCGATGGCCACGCTCATAGCGAGGCGCACGCCCCAGGGACGCAGGGCGCCGGCAACACGCGCCAGTTGTTTCAGATGATCGGAGTCGAGGAGTTGCGGGGCGGCGTTGACGTTGTTGACATTGAGGCCGTTGATGCCGATGGAGGCAAGGAGGCGGCCATATTCGGCCACGGGAGCGAGGTCGGGGCGGACGTTGCCGCCCTCAAAGAATATCGACCGGCCGGCGTATCCGCGCTCGATTGTGCCGTCGGGGTTATCCCACTCGTCGACCCAGCGGATGGGGAAGGCAGGATGCGAGCGGAGAGGGTGTTCGTGGAGATTGAGAGTATCGCCGGTGGCGGGACGGCGAACCGTGTTGGGATGGCGAAGTAAGGCAAAGGCGCCATAGAGAACGCCGCGCTGATCTCCGCCGGCCACCACGTAGAGGCAGCGATCGCCCTTGAGGCCGTTCCAGTAAAGCCAATATCCGTCTGGGTGGAGATCGGCTGGGACTGGCAGATCGGGATAGGCTTTGCGGAGCTCTTCGGCGGTGCCAAGAACGGTTTCTCCGCCGAACACCTCCCTAGCACGCACGGTAGACCCTGCGGTCTCTCCGGCGAAGTCGGCGATGCTTCGCTTGAGCTCGCCGGCAGCGGATTGTTCGAGGAGGCCTGCGCCCAGCGCACGGACCTGGAGAGGAATCAGGGTGCGCTCCTGATAGCCTTGGTAGCGAAGCCAAGCCTGGTCGGCGGTTTGTGCGGCAGCGGTCAAATAGCTCGCCAACAAGGTCGCGAGGGCAAGCTTCCGCATTGAGATCTGTGCTATCCCAGGTCTCAAGAGCGAGACCTGGGGCACCCGTCCTTTTGCGACGGCGAGCATAAGACTCCTTAGGAAATCGATTTTCTTTTGAAGCATTGTTGTTCTCCGGCCGGCGCTCCCACTCAAAATCCGTTCTATCACGCCGGAAGGGATCGGCGGCGGTTGATAGACTGAGGTGTTCGCCGATTTAGGGGGTTCCGCGATATGCCCAGCACGATGCAGGCGGTAGTCAAGGCTCACGCCGCGCCGGGCATCGAGTTGCGCGAGGTTCAGGTTCCCGCGCCGGGCCACGGTGAAGTGCTGGTGCGGGTGCAGGCTGCCAGCGTTTGCGGGACCGACCTGCACATCTTCAACTGGGACCCCTGGGCGCAGGGACGCATCCATCCGCCGCTGATTCCGGGCCACGAGTTCTCGGGCGCGGTGGCCGGAGTGGGCCGCGGCGTGACGACGGTGAAAGAGGGCGACCTGGTTTCGGCGGAGATGCACGTGGCCTGCGGCAAGTGCATGCAGTGCCGCATCGGCGAGGCGCACATCTGCCAGCATGTGCGGATTCTGGGCGTGGATGCGGACGGGGCGTTCGCGAGCTACGCGATCATTCCCGAGAGCAATATCTGGAAGCTGTCGCCGTCGATTCCGCACGAATACGCATCGCTGCTGGATCCACTGGGGAACGCGGTGCATACGGTGCTGGCTGGGACAATTGCGGCGCAGACTGTGGCCGTGACCGGCTGCGGGGCGATTGGACTGTTCTCGATTGCCGTGGCCAAGGCTTGCGGAGCGGCGCAGGTGTTTGCCATCGAGGTGAATGCGCGCCGGAGGGCCGCGGCCACCGCGATGGGCGCCGACCTGGCGCTGGACCCAGCGGTGGACAACGCGGAGAAGCGGATTCTGGAGGCTACGGGAGGGACGGGCGTAGACGTGCTGCTGGAGATGTCGGGCAGTCCGGAGGCCATACGGCTGGGCTTTGCGGTGTTACGGACTGGCGGGCGCGCGTCGCTGCTGGGGATTCCGTCTAGACCCTTCGAGTTGGACTTTGCGCGCGACATCATCTTCAAGGGCGCCATTGTGCAGGGCATCAACGGGCGCAAGATGTTCGAGACGTGGTTCCAGATGGAGGCGCTACTGGCCACCGGCAAGCTGAATCTGGAGCCAGCGATTACGCACCGCCTGAAGCTGAGCGAGTTTCCGCAAGCCATGGAACTGCTGCAGACGGGCGAGGCAATCAAGGTAGTGCTCAAGCCGGAGTGATGGCTAATCTTCCCAGTCGATTGCTACGGTGCGCAGGCCGCGCACGGCATTCGATAAATAGACGGCGTCGGCCTGGCGGAGATCCTGGGGATAGAGCACTCTTTCTTGCACCCCAGCGACGAAGACCTGTCGCTGGGGACCCCGCTCTTCCACGTTGGGCTGCGATTCCAAGAGATGGCGGCGATGGACGCCGGCAAGCAGTCCACATTCGATGGGCGGCGTGAACCAGCGTCCGTCTTTTTCCAGGAAGATGTTGTGTCTTGCGCCTTCGGTGACCTCGCCGCGCAGGTTGAGAAACAGCACATCGTCAAAGCCGGCCTGGGTTGCGGCTTTCAGGGCCTCCGCGTAGAGAGGCCTGTGCGTGGTTTTATGGAAGAGCATGGGGTCCCGCGGATCGGTGCGCTGGGAGGCTATGCACGCGCGCACAGGCTGGACGCCTGTGGGGATCGTGCTCGCGGACAGGAGTTCGTCAGTAATTTGCAGGTTGCCCTCGCGGTTGAGCAGGAGGCGGACCTTGCGAGGTTGCTTATCACCGAATGCCGCCGCGTAAGCCAGCAACGCTGCCTTCGCCTCGGCGCGGTTGCAGGGGAATCCGAAGTAGTAAGCCGAATCTTCGAGCCGGTCGAGATGCAATTCGATGAACGGATACCCGAGCCGCCAGAGCAAGCTCTCCAGAAGCTCGAAGCGCTCCGGGATGCGGTCGCTGGCAGAAGTAAGAAACTCCGCCTTCAAGAGACATTCGCGGAACTCGCCGACCGGATCGGAGTCGATGACGATACCGCTGCCGACGCCCATGGCGCCGCACTCGCCGTCGAGCTCCACGGTACGAATGGCTACGTTGAAGACGGTTTGTTGTTTTGAGAAGAAGCCGATGGCGCCGGTGTAGACGCCTCTCGGTTGCTCCTCGATCTTTGCCAGCAATTGCATGGCGCGGACCTTGGGCGCGCCGGTGATGGAGCCGCAGGGAAAGAGCGCGCGGAAAATCTGATGGAAGCCGATTTCAGGGCGGAGTTCGCCGGTGACGGTCGAGGTCATCTGCCATAGGGTCGGGTA
>Ga0209039_10000544_pt1 | contig 36371 bp, 34 predicted proteins | sample BogFormECP12_OM1_FD_188238 | JGI IMG/M metagenome (GOLD analysis project Ga0209039, IMG submission 188238) | Bog forest soil microbial communities from Calvert Island, British Columbia, Canada - ECP12_OM1 (SPAdes) (version 2) | ecosystem: Environmental > Aquatic > Freshwater > Wetlands > Bog ...
AATTTTTAGGTCAAATCACTTTTTTACTATATTTTGGGAACATCTTCCATGTTAGACTTTTTTGAAGACATTTTCATAGGAAACACCGAGTAGCCCGGCCAACAGGCCGGGCATCGACCCGCCAAAAAGAAAACCTAGTATTTATTGAAAGTGAAACCATAAAAGATTTATAGCCTCGGCGCATGCCAAAATTACTCTCGCGAGGTGAGTATACGTTTAAAAACGCCGCAGGACCAATAAAAAATAATGCATTCATAGTTATGCTCGGCCTCGTTCTTGCCAATGTCTTTTGGGGGGCGTCGTCCATCGCGGCGAAAGAGGCATTAAAACAATTGAACGCCGTCGAGATCGTCACCCTGCGATTCGCCATTGCCTTATTCATCCTAATTACCGCAGCGCTCCTGCTCAAGGGCAAGGACGTGCTCAAGATCGATGCCAAAGACATACCGATGTTCGTACTTTTATCGCTTGCGAACGTCTCCGTCGGGTTCATCCTGCAGGTACAGGCCCTGAACTATACGACCGTGACCAATTTTTCGCTGGAGTTCAACCTATCGACGTTCTTCATCATGCTCCTGGGCGTCGTGCTCCTGGACGAACGCCTGACCGGGAAAAAGATGATCGGTGCCATTGTGGCCTTTGCGGGGGCCGTGATCATCATCAGCGGCGGGCGCATGGACCTCTCGTCCGCACATTTCATCGGCGACATCATGGGAGTGGGAAGTGCCATATCGTTCGGGCTGTTCACCGTCTTTTCCAAGAAGATCGCCCGGAAGTATGACATTCTTACGATACTGATATACACGTTCCTTTTCGGCGTCCTGGAGCTTTTACCCTGCTACATACTGGGAACGCCCATGACGCCCCTCGCCAGCCTGAGCGCCCTCTCGTGGTCGTCCATCCTGTTCCTGGCTGTGCTCTGCTCGGTGTTCGCGTTCATCATTTATACGCATGGCCTCAACCGGCTCAAGGCATCGGACGTGGCCATGTCCATCTACGTGACCCCCCTGGCGGGCATAGTGCTCGCGGTCATCCTCCTGGGCGAGACGATGAGCATTCTTACCGTCGGCGGGGCGGCCCTCATTTTAACGGGCATGTATGTGGCACAGGAAAGAGGCCAGAAGGCGGAAAATCGCCCCGGGCGCAACGACGGTGCCAGGCATCCGTATACTCCAATTCGGGGCGAATAGTTTTATCCCATGGCCGTCCCATTATTTTGCGATGCCTGAAGATCCCACACATGTCGCCGGCGCCGCGTTCGAAAGGCACGTGGCAGGCCTGTTCGGAAAGGAGTTCCGCATTTTAAAATGGATGCTGGAGGGCGCTACCAAAGAGGAGGTCGACTTCAGCCCCGACCTGGAGATACAGCATATAAAAACCGGAAACATCTTCGGGGTCGAATGCAAGTACCGCTCTTCCCACTATCTGGGGAGATTGTCGTGGGCCAAGGAGTACCAGCTTAAAAAGTATGACAGGTACAAGCAAATGACGGGATATCCCCTTTTTATCGTCATCGGTCTGGGCGGCGTGCCCGAAAAGCCCGAGTACATGTACTGCGTTCCCGCCTGGCAGGCCGGACATACGCTGCTGAACGCCGACGCCTTGAAGCGATACCGCCGTGACCCCCGCAGAAAGTTCCGCTGGGACGAAAGGGCCCACCTGCCCGTCTAGAATATAGTTTTATCTTTCCTGTGCATATACCTGAAATTAATGGGATCCATTCTGCTCATTTCTGATATCCATGCCGATATCGGCGCCCTGGATGAAATACTGAGGCTGGCTTACTCCGACGACTTCTCGGAGCGCTACGGCCCCGTCGAGAAGTTGGTCAACCTGGGCGACGTCCTGGAAAGGGGCCACGACCCGGGCGGTGTGATCGACCGCTTAAACCAGCTGGACAACGTCGAATCCATCCTCGGTAACCATGACGAGGCGTTCCTCGACCATATACAGGTGTCGGGCAGCGATGTGGATAGCGAGCTGGCCCACGAGGAGTACCGGAAGACGGGGCAGTTTGAGAGTTTCTTCCGTGGCATGGGCAAGTACTACGTTGATACGAAGCATAGGCTGTATGCCGCCCACGGCGGGCCCATCGATCCCTGTGCCATCATGCCGTCGGACGTTTTGGGCGTCGAGGCCTGGCTGTATTCCCAGCCCTGGCAGCGCATATCCGATATAGGGATCAGGTACATGGACTGTAGCGGGTACCACTATTTGCCCCGGGACGCCTTCGACGCTGTCCAGGTCACATTCGGGGGCCCCGGCTTCGTCATCGTCTGTGGCCACGATCACCAGGAGGCGGCCTATCGCCAGAAAGGCGATAATGTCGACGATATTCTCGCCGACCTCGGGCAAACGATGCTGGAGATCGGCGGCAGGCGGCTCGAAGAAAAAAAGCTCTTTATGGATAAGGGCGCTAATTACCTGGTCAGGCTCGGCCTCGCCGGCCCCGAAGGCTATGGGAGGGTTGGCAAGCACAGGTGCTATTTTGGCGTGTTCCGGGAGAAAAAGGAAGAACGGGCACTGTACCTGCTGAACTTTACTCCTAAAAGGACAGGTGACCATCATCGACGATGATGCGGCGATAAGGCGAGCGCACGCGCTTGCCGAGTCGATCCATGCCGGCTTTGCCCCGAGCCACGACTTCTCCCACGTCGAGCGGGTCTACCGGCTGGCGGAGCGCATCGCCGCGGCGGAGGGAGCGGACCTTTTTATCGTCAGTTTGGCAGCATTGCTGCACGACATAGGCAGGGCCGAGGAGGCCAGGTCCAATAATGGCGAGGACATCCACGAGGAGCTGAGCGTCCGCATGGCCGGCCCCATCATGGACGGGCTGGGCGTCACGACGACCCGAAAAGAGGCCGTTTTGCATGCCATCGCGGCCCACCGGCACCGCCGGGGCGGAGAGCCCCGGACGCTCGAGGCAAAATGCCTGTTCGACGCGGATAAGCTCGACTCGCTGGGCGCCGTGGGCATCGCCCGTTCGTACCTGTGGCTGGGCGAGCACGGCCGGAGCGTCTACTATCCGCCGGAAGAGTACGCGGGCATCGACCCCAAAAATAACAGCGCAGAGGTCGACTCCACCCAGCGGGAGTGGCACATCAAGCTGAGCCGCCTGAAGGATCAGATGTACACGGCCGCCGGTAGAAAAATAGCATTGGAAAGGCACGAGCGCATGGCCCGTATCATCGAGGAAATAGAGAAAGAGGTAATGGGAAAGCTCTAAGATCAGTCATCGGCTTCTATGCAAAATCTCTTAACGTCGATGGGCGGTATCTGCGAGCTCAGCGGGACACGGGTCATCCAGTATTTCCCCCATTCGATGATCTCCTGGATGGCGCAATGCTGGCAGATGTTATATTGCCAGACGCCGTCGGCCTCGTAATCGCTGCCGCACTTATTGCAGGCCAGGGTTTTCTTCGGCGTTTTCTTTAAAAGCTTTTCAAGCTCCGCCTTGCCCGCCGCTTTCATGTCCAGGTGCCTCTTGTTCCGGTTCGTGTCCGTCACGTCGAAGCGCGGGTCGCCCGTCATGTAGCCTTTCAACGACTCGTGGAACAGGGGCTTGGGCAATGAGGGCAGGAACTCGGCCAGCGCCTCGCTATACCCCAAAACCTCGGTGAACCAGAAGTGCTCCGCCATCTCGTACAGCTTCATGGAGCATTCCTTGCAGAGCGGGTATTCCCAGCTCATTTCCGCCTTGAACTCGCTCTCGCATTTTTTGCAAACGTGCATGAACTTATCGCTCATTCATCCATCCCTCTGGCCGGTGCGCCTAACAAGCGCCCCCTTATTGATGTTACTTGTCCCGCCCACGATATATTGTTTTCGTAAAGGGCTTTTTAATGAATAAAAGTTCGAGCAAAGAGCCTTTAAAAATTAGTATAAGCCTCGGGCGAGATTTGAACTCGCGACCTCGTCCTTACCAAGGACGCGCTATGCCGGCTAAGCCACCGAGGCATCTTAAAAGACAACACACCAATGTTGCACCTGCCATATTAATATTTCGGTTATTCACTAGTATAGCTTCTCTGTTTTCGCTATTGGCTTATTCGAGGAACATGGGGTGGGTGGGCGGGCAACGTTCGTCGCCCAAACAATGTTTGGCTAAAAAAACAGGCGGTCGTCGAGGCGTTTTGGGCATCAGTCCGCATCAGCGGATGCTACGCCGCGCGAAGCGCTCGTGCAAAATGGCGGGGTAATGAGCGTTTTTCCCGAAGGGTAAAACGCTGCTTAGGGCTTGCGGAGGCACGTGCGAAGCACGACGCCGAGGGTGCAAGCCCGGCCCCGACATCGAAGCACCCAAAACGACGAGTAGCCCGGCATCAGCCGGGCGTCGACCTGCCATGAAAAAAACCAGACATTCCTCGATTAATATGAACTATATTTTTCCAACTAAATCCAAACCCGGCTTCAACGTCTCATCACCCGGCTCCCAGCTGACGGGACAGACGTTCCCCTTGTGCTCCCGAACGAACTTAGACGCCTGCAGCTTCCGCAGCAACTCTTTCATATTGCGGCCGATGTTGGTATCCTGTATCTCTATGGCTTTCAGCACGCCATCGGGGTCGATGATGAAGCTCCCCCGGAGCGACATGCCCTCGTCCTCCGGCATGGTCCCGAACTCCCGGCATAAATGGCCCGACGGGTCTGCGACCATGGGGTAAGTGACCTTGCTGATGGCCTGGGAGTTGTCGTGCCACGCCTTATGGACGAACACCGTGTCCTTGCTGACGCTGAACACCTCGGCATTCTCCTTCTTGAAGTCCTCGTACAGGTGGCCGAGTTCCTGGAGCTCCGTCGGGCAAACGAAGGTAAAGTCGCCAGGATAGAATACCAGGACTACCCATTTACCCTTATAGTCCGAGAACTTAATTTTCTTGATCTTATCATCCTGATAGGCTTCTGCCTCGAAGTCGGGCACTTTCTCGTTGATCTTCAGCATAATGACGCACTAAATAAAAATTAAATTATTAATATATATCATTTTGTTAACGATAAGCCGCTATAATCCCCCAAAGCAAATATATATCATAGGACTCGATAGCTACTATATCGCTAGTATAACGAGCGAAAGGGCTTTTTATGGCGCCGCGCGGCTTTAGCAAGTTCCGGGCCGAACACCCGGACGTATGGGGCTTTATCAAGGATATAGCCTTCGCGCTGGCCTTACTGTTCATCATTATCGTGCCGCTGTACCTGTACGCGGGCATGTGGCCGCCCATGGTGAGCGTGTACAGCGACAGCATGACCCCGCACATGTACAAGGGCGACCTGATCATCATCCAGGGGCTGGACAGGGGAGACGTAAAGACCCAGGAAGCGGCCGGAAGCGCCGAATACGAAATGTTCGGGGAGACTGGCGACGTGATCGTATACCATCCCCTGGGGAATACCAGCGTCACGCCGATCATCCACCGTGCCATACGATGGGTCAACGAGAACGAGTCCATGTGGCCGGGCGGCCCGCTGGCGCCCTACGCGGGCTACATCACTTTGGGCGACAACAACAGCGGCATCTATGACCAGATGTGGCTCACTCCCGGGGAGCCGGTTAAACCGGAATGGATCGTGGGCATGGCCCGTATCCGTATCCCCTACCTGGGCTATCTAAGGATGCTATTGCCCTATTAAAAGGCATACGTCGATGGCATTTATCCGGCTCCCGGGCTCCGGTTAAACTGTCACAAATATTGTAGTGCAACCATTAGTTTACGTATTTTTATTAAAATTATGGACATATTTTTCGCTTTAACTAAATTGAAACGCTCTTGCATCCGATAAAAACCTGGCAGAAGCGGACGTATTTGCGGATAAAATTTGGAAAAAGAGCCCTTGCCATGAAAGTAGTACTTTGAAAAGCCGTCCGCCACTGCAAAATTTTTATACCCGATGTGACAAGTTATAGCTTAAGGATGGATATGGCCTCGATACGTGCGCACTTAGAATCTAGAACGCTTATCATCACGAAGAATTCCACCTACGCCAGGCCTATCAATCATCACATCGGCCTGATACTGGGAATCAACGCCCGCTGCCTCGAAAGGGTCATGATCGACGGCGACCTGGAGCTTGGAAAGAAGGCTGAGATCACGGGCAGCGTTAAGGCAAAGAACGCGATCCTGGGCCCCGGCTCGGTCATCTACGGCGACCTCATGCTGGAAGGAGATCTCACGGCGCTGGACAACGCCAAGGTCACGGGCCATGTCATGGTCATGGGCGCAGCGTTCATCCGGCCGGGCGTCTTATTCGGCTCGCTGGACGCCGGCGGGCTCATCGAGCTTCAGGGAAATCCGCCTTCGAAGCACATCAAGGGCAAGATGGTGGTCAACGACGGCACGGATTACAGAGAGCCTTTACAACAAAAAAACGAGCACGAGGTTTTCAAAAAGCCGAAGCCCGAGGAAGACCGGGTAGTACTGCCGCCAAAAGCGCCCGTCATAGAGCCGGCCAAAGGCAAGGCCCCTGCGAAGAAGGGCAAGCCGCAAAAAAAGGCTAAAGAGCCGGACGATGAAAAGCCTAAACGTAAAGGCCTGTTCGGGCTATTCAAGTAAGGGCCGCCGTCCAAAACTATTTTAGTGACCGACCGGCAAGGACAGCCTGGCCGAAGGAGACGCCGCCATCGCCGCAGGGAAGCTTGTGGTTCGTCACGAACCTCAGGCCCTCGCCTTCTACGTGATCCTGGATGGTCTTTGCTATGGGAGCGTTGACCGCGACACCGCCGCTGAAGCCCACGATGGAGGCGTCGCTCTTTTTAGCGGCTTCGCACGCCTGTTGCGCGAACACCATGGCCAGCGAGACCTGCGCGGCCGCGGCAATATCGTATTTACTCTTGCCCTCGTCCAGCGCTTCGACGATCGCCTTTAAAAGGCTCCTGGAGTCCACCATGTTCCTGCCGTTCATCGTGATAATTTCGCAGGGAAGGCTGACCTTGCCCTCGTCCCCCCTGAAGGCGAAGCTTTCCAGCTTCATGGCGGGCTCGCCCTCGTATGTCCTGCGATAGCACACGCCCAGCAGCGCCGATACCGCATCCAGCACCCGGCCGGCGCTCGAAGAATAGGCGATATTGATCTTCTTTTCTATTTGCTTCAGGACTACATGGGCCTCTGTCTCGCCCATTCCGGCCTTGAGGATCTCGAGAAGCTTACTATCGTCGATGCTGCCGTACAGTATCCCCGCCACCATCCGCATCGGGAAGCGCGTCGCCAGATCGCCGCCCGGCATGGGAACGGGCAATAATCCCGCCGGGTGCGCTTCGCCGTGGAAGATCTCCCCGCCCCACACTGTGCCGTCCTCGCCATAGCCCACGCCGTCCATTGCGACTCCGACGACGTCGTCCAGCTCCACGCCCTCCACGGCCAGCGAGGCGATGTGCGCCCGGTGGTGCTGGACCGTCACTACTTCGGCATTATATTTATGGGCTAATTCCCTGCCCAGGCGGGACGATAAGAACGAAGGATGCATGTCGCATGCGATGACTTCCGGCCGCACCTTCGTCATTTTCAGGAGCCGGTCAATGGTCTCCTTCAGGAAGTCCAGCGCCAGCGGATTGTTTATGTGGCCCAGGTGGTGGGACGTGTAGCATAAATTATCTTTATAAATGGATATGGAAGAGTTCAGCTCCGGCCCCATGGCGAGTATTGCCTTAGGCGAACGCTGTTTTAGCACGAACATGGCCGGTGCGTATCCCCGGGCCATCCGGGTGAAGAACATCCCGTTGTTATAGCGGAGCACCGAGTCGTCACACCGGTTCAGTATGCGCCGGTCGTGCACCAGGTAATAGTCGGCGATGCCTTTTAATCTCCTGAACGCCTCGTCGTTGCCCTTGACCATGGGCTCGGACGGGAGGTTGGCGCTCGTCATGATCAGCGGCTCGCCGATGCCCTTGAACAATAAATGATGAAAGCCCGTATAGGGGGTCATGAAGCCCACCGTATGCAGGCCCGGGGCCACCGCCTCAGGCACGCCCTCCTTTCGCCTCAGCAGGACGATCGGCCTCTGCATCGAGTCCAGCAGTCCCCGCTCGCCCTCGTTAATATAAGCGTACTTTTCGATAATATCCAGCGGCGCCATGAGCGCGAATGGCTGTTCGGGCCGGTTACGGCGCTGCCGCAGCAGCGAGGTCACGCCCATCCTGCAGCATAGATGGAACCCGCCTACGCCTTTTATGGCCAGTATCCGGCCCTCGTTCAGGAGCCGTATGGTCTCTTCCAGCGGCGGAGTAAGCTCATTTTTTCCTTCATCGTATAACGCCAGCTTCGGGCCGCATCTGGGGCAGGAAAAGCCCTGCGCATGGTATCTCCTGTTCCCGGGATCTTTGTAGTCTTTCAGGCAATCCTCGCAGAAGGGGAAGTCGGCCATCGTGGTATTTTCCCTGTCGTACGGCAGGTTTTCCATAATGGCGTAGCGGGGGCCGCAGTCGACGCAGGACGTCGCCCAATAATCCTTGAACCTGGTCTCGCCATGAATGTCGTTTATGCAATTATTGCAGATGCCGGTGTCGGGGGGAATGAATCCGCCGAACCCGGAAGCTTCACTTTCCGCGATTGTAAAGCCCTTAGAGGCCCCATCGGAGGGCAGATACGCTATATCGACCGAATCTATCCTCGAGAGCCTGGGCCCGGCCTTCAAACGCTCTAAAAAAGCTTTTACGTCCTCGTCGGGACCTTCTACGACGATTTCGACGCTAGTGCCGAGGTTTTTGACGTAACCGGACAAAGATAAAGCGATTGCGAGGTTATGGACGAAGGGGCGGAACCCTACGCCTTGAACTATGCCCCGGACCAAAATTTTAGCTTTTTCCATAAATCTTTCAAAAAGTTTATTGCCGATTTGTGATATATTTTTCTATAGAAGTTTATTGCTTGGGAGTATTATAATTAATGGAACCGATCGTTAAAAGGACCAAGATCATTAATGACCCCGCGGACATGGTGCCTCTGTTGCAGGTATTTAACTCGAAGCTTCATTCCCAGGTGTTCAACGAGATATCCAGTGGCTGGAAGACCGAGAAAGAGCTGGAAGAGATCACCGGGAAGGACGTTAGCAAGAGCCTGGATGCCCTGAAACAGGGCGGCCTGATAGAGAGCAGGTGGAGGATGCCCGAGCCAGGCGAATCGCCCATGCTCGAGTACAAGACCTCCTACAACGAGGTGCGGGCTAACTTCCAGTGCACAATGAAGGAGCTTAGCGAGCTCATCATGATAGCTTTCTCGATGGACGAGTCCCTGAGAAAGCTGGCGGAACAAATTGAAAAAGAGATCGAGAACGGCAACGCTTCTCTCATCAATCTTTCCAGGATATTCGACCGGAGCCCCACTTTTTTAAAGGGCGTGGCAAAGCGGTCTAATAACATCGTGGTCAAGGGGCAGCGGCTGGAGATCCAAAAGGAACATTGAACGGTGCGACGGATGGTCCTAAAGAAAAAGAGCGAGATCACGAGATTCCAGATCCTGGTGGAGACCGCGGCCAGCCAGCCCCAGATCAAGCAGAGCGAGATCGCCGCTTCATTGGGAATTACGCCGCAGGCAGTGTCCGAGTACATTAAGAACCTCATAGAGGGCGGCTTTTTATCGTCCAGCGGCAGAGGCCAGTACAAGGTGACGCCGCTGGGGGTCGAGACCATCATCGACGGGGCCAGGGAACTCCAGGATTATTCTAAGTACGTTTTGAATAACGTTGTCGGCCAGGTGAGCGTGTGGCCGGCCATAGCGTCGTCTCCCGTAAAAAAGGGCGATAGGGTCGCTCTCACCATGAGGGACGGCATCCTGTATGCGGACGCCGGAGGCGAAGGGGCGGGCGGCATTGCTACCTGCCACGCGGCCCGCGGGGAGGATGTCGGCGTTAAGGACCTCCAGGGCCTGATCCCCCTGGTGAGGGAGAGCGTGAATATCGTCAAGGTGCCTTCGATCGATAACGGCGGCTCGAGGCCCGTCGATGGAAAAAAGCTTCATGCGGAGCTCAAAGGGCTGGTCGGCGTGGCGGGGATCGAGGCGCTGGCGGCGCTGGAAAAAGCCGGCATGGAGCCCGACGTGCGCTTCGGTGCAATCGAGTCGCTGGTGGAAGCGGCCATTAAAGGGGTGAAAGGCACGCTGGTCATAACGGCCGATATGGCCCCCCAGGCCGTACAAAAGCTGGAGGCCTCGGGCGTCGCCTATACGATAGTCGACCTGGGCATAAAATAGCTTATTTTATTTATGCGTACGTACCATTCCACTTTTTGAGTGCGATCTTAAGTTTCGCCAGGTGCTCGGGGCAGTATATCTCATCGAGCTTCAGGTTGGGAAATTTGTCGTCGAGCGTCGAGCCCATGCACGCGCTGCAGGTGCCCACCTCATAGATGCCGCACTCCGAGTTTATGCACCGGCCCGGGTTATCGCAGTGGGTGAAATCGCCCGTAAAAAGCTCATAGAGCTCATGTAGGGTGATCACTAAAAGGTAGCCGTCCATGGTCCCCACCCCGAAGCAGTCCTCGGACACGACCTCAACGCTTTTCGGCACGCCGATGAAGGTCAGCTTTTTATAGGGTATGTTGAAGCCCGTCACGTCTACGTCGCTCGCCATGCCGTAGGACAGGTCCTCCGTGTCGACGAAGATGATGCGGACCCTGCCCTCCGGGTCCCTGGAGAGGTGCGCCCGGATGAACTTCATGATGGAGCTGCGGCCGCTCACGCTTATCGAGGGATCAACATCCAGGTCCATGTCGAAAAGCGTTTTAAGCGCCTGCCGAAGCATTGGGAAATCCCGATTGGTGACCGCTCGCAACATCATGTACAGTTATGATAAACGGCTATATAAAATACTGTGAGGCATTTAAAAAAAAGAGAAATAAAAACGAAAAAGTCGTCTATTCAGGGAAGAAAATTATTTCTTCTTGGGCTTAGCCTTGGCCTTCTCCACCTTCTTTGGCTTAGTCGAGCATCCACAGGTCTTGCACATCGAGTGTCACCCCCTCCAGTGCCCTATATAATATGAAAACAATCTTATAACTTAAATATTTAATCCTCTATAGGCCTGAGGATTGGTATATGATGGCTTCCCACGGCTTCCCGACCTTTATCCATGGCCAAAGCATGAATCGCCTTTAAAATCCTGTTTTTCGGCCAATCGGTCCCTTTTAATCGCTTTTCGCTATCAAGAATAAGGATTTATATGAGCGGGTAATATTTTGTGCCGTTCAAATGGCCTTATACATAGTCGTCACGCCCTACAGGAAGGACGACTTTAAAATTTATCCCATAAAAGAAGAAGGAACTCCGCTCTTCGTCGGCGTGCTCTCGCTACAGAGGACCGACCGGGGCATGCGTCCCCTGAGGATCCGGGTTGTCAGGGAAAAGGAGGACGAGTACCTGCCGGTATCGTCATTCGTCGACCTGCTTAAGGCGGCTTCCGCCATTCTCGTGTCGTCGATGGAGCCCGGCCAGGAGGCCGCCTTCGCGGATATGCTCGCCGGCTATCAGCTCGACTATAATAAAGTCAGCGTGTGCCGCTTCTGCCTCATGGAGGACCGGGTCACGTTCAAGAAGCCCGACATGGTCCGCTACAAGGAGGAGCTGATATGCCTCGACTGCGCGAAGCGCGAGCTCAAGCGGGAAATATCGTACAAGGGCCGGATCACGAAGGCGGGGCTGGACCGGATGGAGGCGCTCCTCATTAAGACGAAAGACCTGGGCCGCATCATCGCGCTGCTGACCCCGTCGAACGTGCCGCCAGAGCTGACGAGGTATGACGTCATACCGGCATCCAGCGACCGGGTAAAAACCATGCACGTCAATGACCTGGACCTGGACCCGCGGCTGAAGGAGATCCTGGCGGAGAAGACGGGCGATCTGATGCCGGTGCAGGTAAAGTCCGTACAATCCGGGCTGCTGCAGGGGCAGAGCCAGCTGGTCGTATCGGCGACCGCCACCGGCAAGACGCTGATCGGGGAGATGGCGGGCGTGAATAACTGCCTGAGGGGAAGGGGCAAGATGCTCTTTTTAGTGCCGCTGGTGGCGCTGGCCAACCAGAAGTACGAGCAGTTCAAATCACGCTATGGCCCGCTGGGAAAAGTCAGCATCCGCGTGGGCACCTCCAGGATCGCGCTCAATAGCCTGAAGATGAACGTCTCGCTGGGCTCCGAGATCGTCGTGGGCACTTACGAGGCGCTGGACTTTATATTGAGGAAGGGTGAGGCGAGGGCCATGGGGAAGATCGGCACCGTCGTCATCGACGAGGTGCACATGCTGGAAGACCAGGAGCGCGGCCACCGCCTGGACGGCATGATCGCCCGCCTCCGGTCCTACGCGCCCGACGCCCAATTTATATTCCTGTCGGCCACCATCGGCAACCCAAAGGAGATAGCGCGGCATTTAAACGCCCGCCTCGTCGAGTACGAGCACCGGCCCGTGCCCCTGGATAGACATTTGATCTTCGCCGGGTCCCACGAGAAGAACCGGCTCATCGAGGAGTACGCCTCGAAGGAATACGCCCGGGTATCCTCCAAGGGCTTCCATGGACAAACGATCGTATTTACGAACTCGCGAAAGAAGTGCCACCAGATAAGCCAGTCATTGGGCATTCAATCGGCCCCATACCATGCCGGCCTGACCTACCAGCAGCGCAAGAGCGTCGAGGATAGGTTCGCCAGGGCCGAGCTTAAGGTCGTCGTGACGACGGCGGCCCTGGCGGCAGGGGTGGACTTTCCGGCCTCACAGGTGGTGTTCGAGTCCCTGACCATGGGCAAGGACTGGCTCAAGGTGAGCGAGTTCCAGCAGATGCAGGGCAGGGCGGGAAGGCCGGACTACCACGACATGGGCAAGGTGGTGTTGCTCGCCGACCCGGAATACAAATTAGCGAGCGAGACCGAGGAAGAGGTCGCCTTCCGGCTTCTGGCCGGGGGCGCGGAGCACGTTAACGTCATCTATGACGAGCCCGAGCAGATGGAGGAGTGCCTGGCGAACGCCTGCATAGCATCTACCGAGGCGGAAATAGGCCGCATGAACGACGCCATGCTCGGCATCACCTCGGAGACGCGGTCGCTGATCAATAAGTGCGTGGATAAGGGCCTCATGGTGCGCGAGAAAGGCCTGGTGAAAAATACGCCGCTGGGCAGGGCCGTCGCAACTCATTTTTTAGCAGTGACGGACGCTTTCCTCATCCGGGACCGGCTACACAAGAAGGTCCCGCCGCTGAGCATCGCCGTCGAGCTGGAGCCGTTCGACGCCGTATACTTCAGGAACGCGGACCGGCTGTCCCGCATCCTGGGAGTGAACGTCCCCTCCAGGGCATTCAGCCCCGCCAGCCTGGACATCGTATTCTCCGGGGAGTCCATCGCCAAAATGGACAGGCGCCTACAAACACAGTTCACCGACTTTGCCCGTGAGTTCCTGGACTGTACCTGCGGGGACGCCCCGTACTGCGGCTGCCCGGAGCGTAAGTTCAGCATAAAGCTCGTCGAGTACAGGCTCCAGGGCAAGGACCCCCGGGGCATTTCCCGGGCCATCGCCTCGGACTACGACCTCAGCTCCTTCGACGGCGACATTTTGGGATATTTGGACCGGCTGACGAGAAACCTGGACGCCATAAACGAGATCGCCCGCATCCTGGGGAAGCACGATGGGGCCCGGGAAGCATTCGCGTTATCTAAAAAAATAGAGGACGCCGCCTGAACAATGTCAATAAATAGTTAGACGCCGTAAAATCATTGTTATGTCGATGACTGTGAAGAGCCGGCTGAGGCTGTATTTGAACACGGATATCATAATGAGCCTGCTGGAGAACGAGCCGGAGAAGGGCGAGAACGTGGCGAAGCTCCTCTATGAGGCGGCCGAAGGCAAATACCAGATCCTGGTGTCGGAGCACACGGCATACGAGCTCCTGAAGCTCGGCGTGCCGGAAGAGTATATCAACCAGGCGCTGCGGCCGCTCCTGCTGTTGAACGGAAGCGACGTACTCGTAGCGAACTCGGACATTCTACGGGCTGCGGAGAAGGTCATGCGCCAGTACGAGATGCCCTTCATGAAGGCGCTGCACGTCGTGTTCGCCCAGAGGAATAATTCGCTCGTGGTCACCAGGGACATCAATTTCATGAACCCCGCGAGGTCGCTCGTCGGCGTCATGACGCCCGAGGACCTGTTGTAAGTGGCTTTTCCGCGCTTCTACAAAGTGACCCTGTTGAGACATCCTTTAGCAAGCTTGGCGTCATAGTCTACTAAAAAGCCTAATGGATATCCACTATGCCTTAGGTATGTCGAGACCCGGGCTTTGTGCAAAGACGATTTCGCACAGGAGGGTTTAATTTCAACGATCGCTCTGTCCTCCACTAAGATATCGATCCTGTAAGCTTCTTCAAAATTCACACCCTCATATTTAATGGGCATCGGCACCTGAGTTTTAACATTAAGCCCCATGCTTTTTAATTCTTCCACCAGGCATAGTCTATAAATTTCATCAAGCAGCCCTACGCCCATTTCTGAACGCACACTAAATACTGCGTTATGTATTGAAGTCGCTAGCTCGTCGATACTATTTTGAACTGACTCTGTTTTAGCTATTATAATATCACCGGAAAGTAGTGTAAATCATAACTTATTTATAAACTTAATTACACCATATTGAAAATAATACTTTTCAGTCATTTAAAAATACTAGTTTCGTTGGGCCCGTGATTCAGGCACGAAGGCCAGCCTTCGGCTGGCTCCTCAAAGGCAGTTCCAAGCACACGAATTATTATATGTAAAACCTGTTAAACGATAAAGTTGAAATCCATTATTATAATTCGTGTGCTTAGGGTTGCCTTCGCGAAGCCCGCTGAAAGCGGGCCTTTGTGCTTAATATCGCCTATCCCTGCATGACTCTCACGATGATTAAAAATAATTCTGAAAAAGTTTTAAAAAAGGTGATTATAGTTTAAGTTTTTTAAGCTCCTCAAAATAAAGCTGGACAGCTTTATCTTCGTCCTCGCCGGCCTGCTGCAGGAGCTCCTTCCAGATCTCCTCGCGGACGGCCTCCACCGACTTGATGGGCGAGACGTCCTTCAGCTTATCTTTCAGGGCGCCTTTCTGATAGTCCACCAGCTGTTTTTGCAGGCCAGCAATGGCTGCGGCACGGTCCTGGAACTGGCCCTTTTTGATGGCTGCATCGATCTCAGCCTGGAGGTCCATCTTTTCCTCGTTCATCATTTTATCGTCAACGACATACGTGGTTAAAAATCTATCGTATGCCCCCGGATATATACGCCCGCGTCGAACTTGATATGGCCAAAAATTTTAAATAGCATCCTGTATAGCATTGACTCAAGGGTACATATTATGACATACGTTGACGATGACGACTTTGATGACACAGAACCCCATCACGGCACTACTGAAGAACTAAAGAAGGACGAAGCCGGCAAGTGCGACGAATGCGGCCTCAAGGTGAAAAAGGAGGACGCACTCATATGCCCCATGTGCTCTGCTGTCTATCACAGGTGGTGCGCCACGGAGTGTACCGTTTGCAAGACGGCATTCGAGGTGGATGGCAACAATGGCAAAAAAGAAAAGGCAAAGCCCAAAAAGAAAATAAAACAAAAATAAGAGGCGAACAGAAGTCGCCGGTCTTTATTTGATCAAACTACCTGGACCTTTTCCAGCACCATTCCCTCGACGAACATGATGGGATCCCTTAGCGATTCTTTAATGGCAGCGTCCAGCTTCCACTCCTTGTCGGCATAGAGCGTAAACAGGCCGTCGCCTTTTTTAACGTATTCGCCTTTCTTGTGGTGTATTAAAAGACCCGCACCCTTGTCGTGGGGCGCGCCGGCGGTGCGGCATACGGCAACGAGGCGCTTATTGTATATTTCCAGGACATAGCCGTCCTGGGGCGACAGCACCGTGGCCACCTTATCGCCGACGGGCACCTGCTCCGAGGTTATATTGGGATCGCCGCCCTGCACTTCGATGATCTCCTTGAACTTTTTCAGGGCCTTGCCGCTTTTCACCAGATCTATGGCCATTTTTGAGCCCTCGTTCTTTGCGGCGACGCCGCCCATCTCGAGCAGCATGCCCGCGATGGAGACGGTCTTCTCCAAAAAGCTCGTGGGGCCCTCGTATTTCTCCAGCATCACCAGGGCTTCCTGGACCTCCAGGCCGCCGCCGATGGCCCTCCCTATCGGGGAGCCGCCATAGGTGATGGCGCACTCGACCCGCATCTTCAGGCGGTCACCCAGCTCAATAAAGTCACGGGCCAGCTTTCTCGCATCCTGGATGGTGGCGATCTTGGACTGATTGCCCATGGGGATGTCCAGCACCATCGTGTCGGCGCCCACGGCGAACTTCTTGGCCATGACCGACGCGATCAGTTGGCTCTTGGGGTCAATGGAAAGCGGGTATTCGACGCCGATGATCTTGTCGTCCGCGGGCGCGATGTTCGTTGCCCCGCCCCACACCAGGCAGCCGCCCACCTTGGTCGTCATTTTTTTGACTTCCTCGGCGCTGAAGCTGACCGGCGCCAGGATCTCCATCAGGTCGGCGCTTCCGCCCGCGCCAGTGATGGCCCGGCTGCTGGTCTTCGGTATGAGCAGGCCGGCCGCGGCGACGATGGGGACAACGCAAAGCGATATCTTGTTGCCGGGAACGCCCCCGATGCTGTGGTGGTCCATGACCGGGTGCACATCGAAGGAAACCTGGTCTCCCGTCTTGACCATGGCCCTGGTCATCCACTCGATCTCATCTGCGTCCATGCCGTAAATGTAAGATGCGGTGACGAATGCGGTGAGCTCCACCTCCGTGAGGTTGCCGTCCACGATGTCGGCAATGATATCGTGCATCTCCTCACTGGTGAGCTTTTCCTTGTCCATTTTCTTTTTTATGGATTGGATGGAACGCGGGCGCTCGGCGGCGAGCACGTCCACTACCTCGTCCGGGATCGCCTTTAACGCCTCCCAGGCTTCCCTGTATACTCCCACCTTGCCGGGCGGTATGATGGCGTCAGTGGTCTCCACCACGGCCGTGATGGTGTCCCTGTTCTTTATCTGGACACGGTCGCCCGCGTGGATGCCCAGCTCGTCGGCGTCAAGCGCGTTGATGATGATCTCGTAGCGCCCCACCTCGATGTCATATGGCTGTGCCTTTAGCTTCATTGCCTTACCTCGTTATGATTTCTAGAATGAGCCTTGGTGTTAATACCATAAGTACTAGTTGCAAATATACTTTTTTTACTGGCAGCAAGCGCTTTGCCTTAAAGTCGGGCATAGTTTCCTGCGCACTGATCGTACACGACGGTTTTTTAACATAGATTATAACAAATTATAACAAATTAAACCGTTTAATATTAAATAGAACTTAGATATACGTTAAATAACCGTTCGAACGCTAAGTATGCTTATTTATTAACCGCTCTTTTATGGGTTTAGTTAAGTATGCGGGACGACGATGGCCCGCAGAGGTATGCATATGATCAAGAAGCTAGTAGCGGCATCGCTCGCGCTCGCCATGCTGGCGGCGCTCATACCGGTCTCATTCGCCGACAGTGGCGACGTGAAGCCGTACAATGGATGGATTGGAGCGGATTCCCCCCTATATTCGATTAAGATATTATTCCAGAAAATAGACGTGAGCCTTACCTTTAACAACACGGATAAAATGAACAAGCAGCTTTCCTACGCGGACGAGAGGCTGGCGGAAGCGCGGGCCATGGAGCTGGCCAATAATAGCGGCGCTCTGGAGGCGGCCCTGGATAATTACGATGACGAGCTGAATGACCTCAACCAGACTGCCGAAGCGCCTGACATCAACGATACGGACTATAATAATCTCCAGCCAGCGCTGGAAAGGCACGAACAGTTCTTTTATGATATGATGAACAACTCGACCGTGCCGGAGAAGTGCAGGGATAGCATCGTCAATGCCTATAACCAGACCCTGCGCCTGAAGAAGGGCATGCCCTTCATCACCTACAATAATACGACGTATTTCATCCCGCCCGGACAGCTGAACAAATATAATTCGACGCATATCCCGCCGGGTCTCGCAAAGAAAGGCTACATAAAGCCTGTGCCGAGCATTGACAATGGCAGTATTGCCTGGCCATGGGACCGTATCAATTATTCGTATAATACCGCGAATGCCACGATCACCATACCCACAATGCCCCCCATGCCGCAGATGGGCCGCATGAACGGCCACGGGAACGGCAATAATAACGGTAATGGTAACGACAACGCGAACGGTCTGAAGAAGTGAAGGCCAACAGCATCGGACGACGTTCCCGGGATAACTGGCCGCGCCTATGGATACGGCAGATGCCCCGGGAACGGGCTTTTTTTCAAATGTACATCGACCTTTCGATCTCCCGGGAGCCTTTGCGCTTCAACTCCCCGCCGATATTCTGGTAATAGCGCACCAGGTCCTCGGTGACGGAAGGCTCGGTCATCTTGAGGGCCTCCATAAAGTGCTTGCGCCTTACGACGACGGCGTTCAGGTCTTCTCTGAGGGCAAGCCGTCCGGCCTTCTTACAAACGGACGCGATGTCGGCGCCCGTAAAGTTATCCGCCCGGTCCACGAGCTCGTTGAGCATGACGTCGTCAGCCACGGGCATGCGCTTCATGTGGACCTTGAAGATCTCCCGGCGGGCTCCCCGGTCGGGCACGGGCACCAGGATGATCTCGTCGAACCTGCCCGGCCTCAGCAGCGCCGGGTCGATGATGTCCGGCCGGTTCGTCGCCCCGATCACGATGACGCCGCGAAGCTCCTCCAGGCCGTCTAGCTCCGATAGCAGCTGGTTCACGATGCGCTCGGTCACCCGGGGTTCCCCCGCCGCGCTGCCCCGGATGGGAGCCAGGGCGTCCAGCTCGTCCAGGAATACGATGGAAGGGGCCACCTGCCGGGCCTTTTTGAAAACTTCCATGATGTGCTTCTCAGACTCGCCGTACCATTTGGAGAGCAGGTCGCTGCCCTTGGCAGTGATGAAATTGGCCTGGCTTTCGTTGGCGATGGCCTTCGCCAGCAGCGTCTTGCCGGTCCCCGGCGGCCCGTATAGCAGCACGCCCTTCGGCGCCTCCACGCCGACGCGGCGGAACGAGTCCGAGTAGCGCAGCGGCCACTCGACGGCTTCCCGGAGCAGCATCTTGACCTCGGACAGGCCTCCGATGTCATCCCAGGTCACGTTGGGCACCTCGATCATGATCTCCCGGAGCGCTGAAGGCTGTATGATCTTTAGCGCCGCCTCGAAGTCGTGCCGGGTCACCCGGAGCCTCTCGAACACCTCGTGGGGCAGGGCCGGATCCTTCATGTCGATGTTGGGCAATACCCGACGCAGCACGTTCATGGCCGCCTCCTTACACAGGGCCGCTATGTCGGCACCCACGAACCCGTAGGTCCGATCGGCCATTTCGTCCACGTCCACGTCCGGGGTGAGCGGCATGCTCCTCGTGTGGATCTGGAAGATCTCCTTGCGCCCGGACTTATCGGGCACCCGGAGCTCGATCTCCCGGTCGAACCTGCCGGGCCTCCGCAGGGCGTTGTCGATCGCCTCCGGCCGGTTCGTCGCCCCGATGACGATGACGTTCTTCCTGGTCTTCAGCCCGTCCATAAGTGAGAGCAGCTGGGCCACCACACGCCGCTCAACCTCGCCCGTAACCTCCGCACGCTTGGTGGCGATGGAGTCCAGCTCATCGATGAAGATGATGGCGGGAGAGTTGTTCTCGGCCTCCTTGAACACGTCCCTCAGGTGCTGCTCCGACTCGCCATAGTATTTGGACATGATCTCGGGGCCGTTTATGGAGGTGAAATAGGCTTCGGACTCGTTGGCTACGGCCTTGGCCAGCAGGGTCTTTCCAGTGCCCGGCGGGCCCAGGATGAGCACGCCCCTCGGCGGGTCTATCCCTAGCCGCTGGAACAGCTCCGGATACTTCAAAGGTAGCTCGATCATTTCCCTTATTTTTACTATGGCGTCTCGTATCCCGCCCAGGTCCTCATAAGTTACCTCGGGCACTTCTTCCTTTACGACCTCGGTCGCCTCAGGCATTAGCTGTATTTCCGTCACCTCCGTTATCTTGACCACGCCGGCCGGCACGGTCGACGCGATCGCCAGTTTCACCTCGCCCAGCCCGAACGAGGGGCTGGAAAAAAAATCCCGAAAAAATTCCTCGAACATCAGGTTTGAGTTGAAGGACTGCGATGGGGGCGTATATGTTGAGGTCGACACGATGTCCCCATGGCACACCGGCCGGTTCATGAAAGAGCTCTGCAGGCTCTCGGGGGAGGCATAGATGCGTATGCCTTTCTGCACGGGCATGAGCACGACCTTCTTCGCCTCGGTCCACTTCGCTTTGGCAATCTCGACGTGGTCGCCGAGCGTCGTTCCCGCGTTGTGCCTTATGATGCCGTCGATGCGGACGATGTCCAGGTGCATGTCCGACGGGAACGCGCTCCCCACGATGGCTGCCGTGGAGCGCCGCCCGCTGACCTGGACGATGTCGCCGTAGGACACCCCTATTTCCTTTATGTGGCGCTCGTTGATCCTCGCGATGCCCCTCCCGACCTCGCGCTTATCGGCCTCTGCCACCTTGAGCCTAATTTTGGCTTTCTCTTCTTTCTGCACAGTCATCGTCAATCCTCATGTAATGTGTATATATTTATTATTATATTGATAAGTAGAAGTTTGAGTTAAAATATAAAGATAAAATCAGTGGATATAGCGGCAAATTTTTAGAATGAGGTCCGGATTTGCCCGGACGTCGCGGGCTTCGGGGAGCAAAGACCGTGAATGTCAGGGCGTTCGAGGAGAAATTGGCGATATGACTAGGTTTCCCTGTTGCAGGTCGGTGATCGTTGGGTAAGTAACTCTAATGCCATATCGGCAATAAAAAGGTTAGCATGTAAAAATGATCACATTATCTTGATGCCGTTGTAATTTCTCAATACATCGACTATCTGTACGAGTTTTTGTTTTGCGTCGCCATCGGGGAAATTAACTAACATGCCGTCAATTCTTGAGATGCGCATTTCCACCTGTTTCATGCACTTATCGACTGCTTCGTCCTTTGACATGGTCTCGGCGTAGACCCGCGGCAAAATAAACGACTGAAGGGCGGATCTCTTATTATCGTCGTCCAGCCGGATGTACTCTATGAGGTCGTCGACGATCTGGTAGGCGATGCCGAACTCGAGGCCCATTTGCCGGCACATTTCAATGCGTTGCGGATCGGCGCCCGAGATCCTTGCCCCCATCTCGAAGGAGGACTCGAACATCACGGCCGTTTTCTTGCGGACGCACTCGATATAGTCCGCCTCTGTGGGCTTGATCTTGCGTGACTTGACGTCGAGGAGCTCTCCCTCGGCCATATACAGCCCGGCCCTGCTGAAGGCCATGACAGTGCCTTGATCGTATTTTGAGACGAGCATCATGGCCCTCGAAATGAGGTAATCGCCGCTTAGCACTGCCAGGAACATACCGAACTTTTCGTGCGAGGTCACATCGCCCCTTCTCATCATTCCCTCGTCCATGATGTCGTCCTGGATGAGCGATGCCGTGTGGATGCATTCCATGGCCAGGGCCGCGTCCAGCGCCTGTTCGGCGCTGCCCTTTTTGTTCAGCTCTGCCAGCAGGAGTACGCTGAGTGGCCGGAGCCTCTTGCCCGCCGTCTTGATTGAGTGGGCTATGCTCATTTTTATTTCGGGCATTTCCACTGTGTTTATTATTTGATCTATGCCGGCATTTATGGCGTTGACCTCGTTCCATTCCTGCATCTTAAGTATCCCTGCGTTGGGTGATAGACTGTATAAACGCTGATTCCTTAAATGAGTTCCGGCTTCTAGAAAGATTCACAAATGGCCTAAACGCACGGTATCAATGAAACATATGGCTACCATTAGAAAATAACGGATGGCTAGGAGAAAATAACGGATGGCTACCACAAGAAAAAGGATGGTTTGGTAACAATCCTTTTTTTATTACTGAGGCTAAATGGGGACTTCGCTCCGCTCTTACTCGAGCGCTCCGCGCGGCGCACCCTCCCTGAGCCCTGAAGTTTGATTGCCTCTGATGAGGCAAACGAACTAAAACCCCAACCATAGGTGTTATCGATGCCCGAACGATATTTGGCTAAAAGAATGGGGCGGTCGTCGAGGTGTTTTGGGCATCAGTCCGCATCAGCGGATGCGAAGATGGCGGCGTCGACCCGCCAAAAACAAGAACAAGTATTACAACTCGAAGAGACGCCGACCTATTATTCCGTCCTTAGAGCCTCGATGGGATCCAATTTCGCGGCCTGATTCGCAGGATACACCCCGGCAATGGTAGTCGTCAGGAAGCCGAAGCCAATGCCGATGAGAATGTTATAGAAGCTGATGGGCATGGGGGTACTGGCCGCCACACCGATCACATAGCAAATAAAGTAGGCCAGGACCAGGCCGATAATGCCGCTCACGATGCCCAGCAGGGACGACTCGGCCAGGAACAAAAGCCTCACGTTGCCAGTCGTGGCGCCCACGGCCTTCATGAGCCCGATCTCCTTCGTACGCTCGCGCACGGTGAGCATCATCACGTTGAGAATGCCAATGCCGCCCACGAGCAGGGATATGGCCGCGATGCCCCCCATGATATACTTGATATAATTGAAGATAGACGTGATGAGGTCTGAGAACGATTTTAATGTGGACACGGTGAACGCATCGTTACGGTGAAGCCGATTCAGCGAGTCCCTCACGTTGTCAGCCGTCTGCTCCACCGTATCGGCCGATGACGCTCTGACGAGGATCTCGCTATAGCCGTTGACCGTGGCGAAGCCGCTGATGCCGTCGGTGGTCATGTAAATGTTCGAGTTCGGGTCTCCCGAGATTATCGAGCCGTTGCTCTCTTTTAGCACGCCGACGACGGTATACTGGTGAGATTGGTTGCCAAAGGGAGAGCTGACCGTAATGACCGCGCCAGGCCTGAGTATCTTATTGAAAGAGCCGTTGGCTACCTTGCTCCCGATCACGACCGAGTACGTGTCGCTCGGCGACAGAAAGCGCCCCTTGTCGATGGTGCCTGCCAGCCTGGTCTCGCTGGACGGGAAAATGCCCTGGACGGAGAGTGAAACATTCTGGTTATCATACGAGACCGCGGCGTACTGGTTGATCCTGGGGTTCACCTCGACCACGCCCGGCGTGCCCATGAGCAGGCTCACATCCCTGTCGGTGAACTTCGCGGGCGGCTTTTCGGAAACGTGCCCGCCCAGTGATACGCCCATGCCCGAGCTAGTGGTCTGCGCTCCTGGCGTGATGATTATCTGGTCCAGGTCGAGGTTCCCGAACTGCTGGCTGAAGCCGGAGTACAGGCCGTCGCCCAGGGTGAGCATGACCACTATGGCCATGACGCCGATGATGATGCCAAGCGACGACATGAGCGTCTTGAACTTATTGCTGGAGAAATCGGAGAACGTGTATTCCAGAACGTCAAGCGGTTTCATGGTCTCACTCCGCCCTCAATGCCTCTATGGGGTCGAGCCTGGCAGCCTGGTTGGCCGGGTATACGCCGAAGATGACGGTCACGGCAAGCCCGAAGACGATGCCGATGATGGCGTTCTGCATGGACACGCCCATGGGAAGATTCACGATGTTGCCCACGACGAGGGACATGATCTCGGCTATGGCGATCCCCCCGATGCCGCTGAACAGGCCAAGTATCGCCGACTCGGCTATGAACACCATGCGCACGTCGGTCGTCGTGGCGCCCACGGCTTTCATTAATCCTATTTCCTTGGTCCGCTCCCGGACCGTGAGCGTCATCACGTTCATTATGCCAATGCCGCCCACGACCAGCGATATGGCGCCAATGCCCGCCAGCGTATACTTGATCATGGCGAAGGCCGTCGTGATCAGGTCGGCGAACATTTTTTGGGTTAATACCGAGAAGCCCTCGTTCCTGTGGATCCTGGAGAGAGAGTCCTGGACGCTCGCGGCCACAGTATCCGCGTCCTGGGCCGAGTCTGCCCGGACCCCAATATACGAGTAAGTGTCCTGGTCTGAGAGGGCCTTGAGGCCTGCCGTAGTCATGTAGATGGCCGTGTTGGGGTCGCCCATGAGAATGGAGGCGTTCCTTTCCTTCATGATGCCGGCGACGACGTAGTCCTGGGACCTGCCGTTATAGATGTTGGTGATCGTGATGTATGAGCCCGTACGTATTACCTTATCGAACGTGCCGTTGGCCACGTTGCTTCCCAGCACAACAACGTATTTGTCTGAAGGCTGAAGGTATCGGCCTTTATCCACCTGGCTGGCATAGCGCCCCGCATAATACTGCGGGACGATGCCGCTGATGCTGAGCGTCCTGTTATCGTTTTTATAGTCCACGGTGGCGGAGCTGAGCGTGATATCGGGGTAAACCTCGATCACCCCCGGCGTACTTAAGAGAAGGCTCAGATCCCGGTCCGTTAGCTTTGCCGGCGCCTTTGGCGCCGCCATGGCGGGCGCCGACTGCTGAAAATTAATAGTCTGGGGCAGCACGATCATGGTGTCCAGCTCCAGGCTACCGAACTGCTGGCTGACGCCGGAGTAAAGCCCGTCCCCCAGGGTGAGCATGACCACTATGGCCATGACGCCGATGATAATTCCGAGCGACGACATGACCGTCTTGAACTTGTTGCTCGTATAGTCCCGGAAGGCATATTCCAGGACGTCAAGGGGTCTCAAGGCAGTGCCCTCGATGCTTAACGCTTATTTCTTCTGCTCCTCAGGTAGACGTATGCGCCGCCGATGACGATGATGGCGACCAGTATGATGGCCAGGACGGATAGCAAAGTACCGCTGTCCCTGGTGGCGGGCGCTGCCGCGGCGGCCGCATTATGGTTCGAGTGAACGGTCAGCGTAGCGGTCTCATGCCAGTTTTCCCCATTCTGGTAGACCACCTTGAACGATGGATCGCCATTATACGAGGCGTTCTTCGTGGAGACGCTGAACTGGACGGTGTACATCTCGCCGGGGCCTATGTTGCCGACCACGTATTCCTGCAGGGGCTTGAAAACAAAATCATCCCCGCTGGGCACAACGCTGACACCCTGGACGCCATTAGACCGGACATTGAAAATATCCAGTATTACGCTGCCCGTTGCCGTAGAGAAGGATGAGGGAGCGTCGTTGAGCGAGACCTTCAAAGGCGTGCTATCGACGGTTAAGCTGATGGGATAATTCAAATAAACGCTGTCATCGTTCGTCCGCACCTGAAGCTTCAAATAATACGTGGTGTCCACCGCATTATCATCCACTTTCACGTTGAAGGTGAACTTTGCCGTGTCGCCCATGCCCATCCTGCCCACGTCACGGAACTCATTCGTCGAAGTCACATGGACCGGACTGTCAGCTATAAGCATGACGTCATTCAACATGATGGCGCCATCCGGGGCATCGCTGCTCGTCACACTAGTCTGAGAAGTATGCGACGGCGTCGTCATGCCCTCGGACACGCCCGGGCCGTAGCTGTACGTATCGCTGCTCGTAGTGCTCGAACCGGTAAGCGACCTCGCCGGATTAGTAAGCGTCACGGTAATAGTGCCCGTATCCCCGGGCATAAAGGCCGTGGGAGAGACCGTAACGTCACTCACCGCGACAGAAGGCTTACCCGTGTCGGCACCAGCCGGCACAGCAGCCATAACCGCCAGAACAAGCACCACCAGGATGCACAGCAACTTCGTTTGAAGCTTCATACACATATCTCCAAAGGTAAATGAAAGTAATTTTTTATTTAGCGGCAGCTTTAGTGTCTTCCCCGGCGATCTCCCCGTCCTTCAGCCGTATCACTCGCTGGCTATAATCGGCTACGTCGGGGTTGTGGGTGACCATCACGATCGTCCTGCCGTTCTTATTCAACTGGACGAAAAGGCGCATGATCTCTTCGCCCGTTTTCGCGTCAAGGTTCCCCGTCGGCTCGTCGGCCAGCAATATAGAGGGGTCGTTGACCAGGGCCCGGGCAATTGCCACGCGCTGCCTCTGGCCGCCCGAAAGCTCGTTGGGCCGGTGGGACATGCGGTCGCCGAGGCCCACCTCATCCAGGTATCTCCGGGCGACGCCGGACCTGTAAGACTGGGACTGACCCTGGAAGATCATGGGCAGCTCGACGTTCTTCAGGGCACTCATCCGGGCCACGAGGTTGAAAGACTGGAAAATGAAGCCGATCTCCTTACCCCTTAGCCGGGAGAGCTCGACGTCATTGAGCCGGCTTACCTCTTTGTCGTTGATGAGTAGCTGGCCGCTATCAGGCCTGTCGAGTAGGCCGATGAGGTTCATGAGCGTGCTTTTACCGCTACCCGAGGGGCCCATTATGCTGATGAACTCCCCCCTCTTGATGGCGAGGTCGATGCCTTTCAGCACCAGCAGGTCCTCGCTGCCTATATGGTAGCTTTTACGCACGTCCTTTAGCAATACCACGGAATCCATGCCTTAAAAATCTCCTCTAAAGGGTTTACACATGAGCTTTATTTAGAGTTAGCAGCAAGTTATTACAGCCCTTGCTAACCATGCCTATTCCTAATCATACCATATCATAAGAATATATAACTTATCTATCCTTTCTCTATATTTTCTTATCTAATCAAAGCGTTATTGTCATTTTAACCGGTAACAAAAGGATTTTTTGCTGATTTAACGTATTTTTTAAAAAATATGACTCTGGCTCAAGGGTCAACGCCTTCGGGCGTCGAACTCCATCTCCATCATTGCCGGAGTGTTAAAGGGTAGTTGGGGGCCTCGTCGGTGATCATAATGTCGTGCGGGTGGCTCTCGGTCATTCCCGAGGGGGTCACGCGTATGAAGTGTGCTTTCTCTTGCATCTCCTTCATGTTCGCGGCGCCGCAATAGCCCATGGACGAGCGCAGGCCGCCGATCAGCTGGTAGATGGTATCGCTCACCGTCCCGCGGTATGGTATGGCGCCTTCCACGCCCTCGGGCACGAATTTCGTGCGGCCGATCTCATGGGACTCCTGGAAGTACCGGTCGGAGCATTCGCCGCCCGCCATAGCGCCCAGCGAGCCCATTCCCCGGTACTGCTTGTACTTGCGGCCCTTGATCGTTATGAGCCTGCCCGGGGCTTCCTTGGTGCCCGCCAGCAGGTTGCCCAGCATGACGCAGTCCGCGCCCGCGGCTATGGCCTTGGCGATATCGCCCGAGAAGCGCACTCCGCCGTCCGCAATGACCGGCATTCCGGCGGTGCGGGCGACGTCCACGGCCGATGCGATGGCCGTTAGCTGGGGAACGCCCACCCCGGCCACGATCCTGGTCGTGCAAATGGAGCCCGGCCCGACGCCTACCTTGACGCCGTCCGCGAACCCCACCATCTCTTCGGCCGCCTCGGCCGTGGCGATGTTGCCGACCACGACGTCCGCAGAGACCATCTTCTTGATCCGGCGGGCCGATTCGACGACGCGCATGTTATGGGCGTGCGCGCAGTCCACGCATATCGCGTCCGCGCCCGCTTTATCCAGGGCCATGGCCCTCTCGATGTCGAACGGGCCCACGGCTGCCGCAACACGTAGCTGGTCGTTGCCGTTCTTGTTGGCGTTGGGGTACTGGCGCTTCTCCAAAATGTTCTGCATTGAGATAATGCCGATCAGGCTGCCCTTATCGTTGATGATCGGTAAACGCTCCACCTTGTGCTCATACATGATGTCGATGGCCTCGTCGATCTTGACGCTTTCCCTGGCCGTGACGACGTCCCTGGTCATCACCTCGACGATCTTCTTGTTTGGCTCGGCCTTGACGATGGGCCTCACGTCCCGGCGGCTGATGATGCCCACGAGCCGGCCGCCCTCGATGATGGGGATTCCGCTGACGCTCTGGTCCACCATGACCTTCCAGACGGAGTCGATGGTCTGGGTCGGGCTCGCGGTCACGACGTCCCGGATAAGCAGCTCTTCGCCCCGCTTGACCTTCTTGATCTCTTCGACCTGCATGTCCCGCGGCATGTTCCGGTGGATGATGCCGAGCCCGCCTTCCCGGGCAATGGCGATGGCCATCTCCGCCTCGGTGACGGTGTCCATGGCGGCGCTGACAATGGGCACGCTAAGGGCGATGTTTTTTGAAAATCGAGTTTTTACTTCGGTATGATCGGGCTCCACGTAGGATTTACTGGGGACCAGCAAAACATCATCGAACGTGATACCTATAGGGGCATCTAACTTTTTTAAGAACATGGAAAATCACCATATACCCTTTTGCGTAATTATACCTGAACCTAGTATTAATAAATTTCTCCGGAGCGGTCCTTTTACCTTATTATTTTTAAATCAATAAAAAAATTGTTCGGGCTGTAGTAAGTCGTTTTAGTTGAGCATGGCCTTGAGCTTCATGACGAGTTCTGCCTTTATGCACTCGCTGCGGTCGCCGCCGCAGACGATGCCCCGGACGCCGATGATATCCGGGTTCATTTTTTTGATGTAAGAAATGTCCTTGAACCTGATGGAGCCGGCCAGCGCGCATTGCAGGCCGTTGTCGTGTGCCAGGTCCACGAAAGACAGAAGCGCCGGTTCCTCCATGAAATCGAATGTCGATTTTCCGTCCTTGACTCCCGTGTCCACCATGACTACGTCGCATCCCGCCTTTTTCGCCACAGCGGGCAGAAGGGAAGGCTTGATGGAGCCTATCCGCTCATTATCGGAATACGCGGAGGCCACCACGATCTTTTTAGCATCATAGGATTTTACCGACCGGACGACGGCCGATAAAAGGTCATATGCTTCTGCTTCGGAATGAATATCGTACAGCCCTACCTTGATGTACTGCGCCCCGGCCACCGCTGCTCCCAGCGCCGCCAGTGAAGCGGTCCCGGGCTTATAGTTAAAATCACCGATGGTCGCGCTCAGCGGCTTTTTAACATGGGACCTGATCTCCTGGATGACCCAGGGGAAGTTCGCGCCGAGCGAGCCCTCCTTCGGGTTTTTAACGTCGATGATGTCGGCTCCGCCCTTTTCCGCGTTAATAGCCTCAGCAACGTTCATCGGGCTGACTAAAAGCTTCATGCACAACACCATATATCTTTTTGGTATTTAATGGTTATCATTTTTAAACCACTGCTGGGCGATTTTATCGAAAAAACATACGGTTTTTACTAAAGCTTACGGACCATGCTTCGCCAGTTGGCCGAAAGCTCGATCTCCTGCCGGAAATTGATCTTCGCCTGGGCATCTGTGACCAGTATCTTATCGCCCACAGATAATGTCTCCGCGAAATTGGCATGTTCGCCCCAGAAGACGACCCTGATGCGGCCGGACTCGTCGGATACGTGGACGCCGCAAAGCCTACCCGGCTTGCCATCCTTGGTGGTGAATTCCCGCACGCCATCGATGCCGGTGACCACGCCTTTAATGTTGTACGACTTATCGGCCTCGATATCGCCGATCTTCGCGACCTGCTCCTCGTACTCGACCATAGCGTCCGACTTCCTGATGATGCCCCGGTTCCCGACCTGGATCTCGATGCCATTGATGGACTCCCTGGTATAGGCATGCAGCACCTCGACGGAGTCGCCCGCATTAAAGGCCTCCATGTCCTTGAGCTTGTTATCCCAGACCGTCAGGCGTATCTTGCCTGAATCGTCGCCGATCATGGTGCCCTGGACCGAGCCCGGGGAGCCGTCCTTCCGGTTGAACGTCCGGGGATCCTGCTTGGATAAGATGACGCCCCGGACGCACACGTTGCCCATGCCGGCACTGACCTCGCTTATCTTTATCATCGGGTCCTTGACGGTGACCTTCTCGCCTTCCGCCTTCTGGATGCCGCCTCCCCTGCCGATGCTCACCTCGAGGCCACGCTGGCCTTCCTTGACGTAGCCACGAACTTTGAAGACGTCGCCTTCCTTGATATCGCCGATCTTCACGGCGTCTGCGAGCTCATCCCATAAAACCATGGTAATTTCGCCGGTCTCGTCGGCAATGCTGACATTGGTGACCCGCCCTATGCTGCCGTCAGTGCGGTTGAACTCCCGGGGCGGGAACGTGCCGGTGACCTTCCCTAAAAATTCCACGTTTTTCTTATCAAGAGTAATTTCCTTAATTTTGATGGCGCTGGCGCCCTCGATGCCCAGGTCGTGGGCCACGAGTAAAGCGGCCGTACGCTCGTCGCACAGGCCCCCCATGATATCCATCTTCTCATCCACTAGCTTCTGGAATTCCTTCTGCGGTATCTTGCCGTTCAGTTTTTCATAGACTTCGAGAATATCGGACATACTAGCACGCTCTTCGTAGGTAGGCTTGAGCAGTAATAAGCTTGTTGATTCAAAAATCTAACGATTGTAAAAAAGGCCGGATTATGGTTAAATTTATAAGAAGTTCGTGGTATTAAAGCTTGGATTTAAATGTCGAATGACCTTACCATCACTGAAAAGATTTTCAGCAGGGCCGCCGGTAAGCCCGTAAGGGCCGGCGATTTCGTCATGGCCTCCATCGATACGGCCATGACCCACGATATTACCGGGCCGCTGGCAGTAGAGGGTTTCTACGAGATCATGCGGGACGAGAAGGAGAAGAAGGTCTGGGACCCGGAGAAGATCATTATCTTATTCGACCACCAGGTCCCGGCGGATTCGTTAAACGCCGCGAAGAATCACATTTTATTAAGGAAGTTCGCCAAAGAGCAGAAGATCAAGCACTTTTACGATCTGCACGAGGGCATCTGCCACCAGGTCATGCCCGAGAAGGGGCATGTGCTGCCGGGGCAGCTCGTCGTGGGCTCGGATTCGCACACCTGCGCCTATGGGGCGCTGGGGGCGTTCGGCACCGGCATCGGCTCCACGGATATGGCCGCCGTGTTCGCGCTCGGGAAGCTCTGGTTCCGGGTACCCGAGACCATCCGGTTTGAGGTCAATGGCAAGCTCGGGGATCGCGTTTACTCTAAGGATATTATTCTAAAGTTGATAGGGGATGTGGGTGCGGATGGCGCACGTTATAAGGCTTGTGAGTATGGAGGCAAGGCGATAAAGGCCCTGGACGTGTCCCAGCGCATGACCATCAGCAACATGGCCATCGAGATGGGCGGCAAGGCGGGCATCATCGAGCCCGACAAAACGACCGAGGCATATGTTAGACAGCGCTCTAAGGGCTATAAGCTGGACAAGGACCTGAAGAGCGATAAGGGCGCCGAATACTCCGAAGTGCGGGAGTACGACGTGAGCGACATGCCCCCGCAGGTCGCCTGCCCCCACAATGTGGATAACGTCGTGGACATCGGCAAGATCGAGGGCAAGAAGCTCGACCAGGTCTTCCTGGGCTCGTGCACCAACGGCCGGTTCGAGGACCTGAAGATCGCCGCGAAGATCATGGACGGCCGACATATCGCCAAAGGCATACGCATGATCGTGATACCGGCTTCGCGCGCCGAGTACATGAAAGTGCTCGAGGCAGGGCTCGTCGAGGAGTTCATGAACGCCGGGGCGATCGTAGAATCGCCTTGCTGCGGACCGTGCATGGGCGGTTCCTTCGGGCTGCTGGGCCCGGGGGAGGTCGGGCTTTCCACCTCCAATCGGAATTTCAAGGGAAGGCAGGGCAGCCCCGATGCATTCGTGTATCTGTGCAGCCCGGCAACGGCGGCTGCGTCCGCGATCAAGGGTAAAATTACCGACCCGAGGAGCGTGTGAGCATGCCAGGCAAGAGTAAGTCGAGTAAGCAGATGGCCATGGGCACAGGCAAAGAGCTGTCCAGGGCCTGGAAGTTCGGCGACGACATCGACACGGACGCCATCATACCCGGCAGGTTCTTGACGATCAATGACCCGAACGAGCTGGCAAAGCACGCCTTCGAAGGCGTGAGGCCGGACTTCAAGCCGGCGGAAGGCGACGTGGTCGTGGCCGGCGAGAACTTCGGCTGCGGCTCATCACGGGAACACGCGCCATTGGCGCTAAAGGGCGCGGGCATCAAGTGCATCATCGCGAAGTCCTTCGCCCGCATCTTTTTCAGGAACTCCATCAACATCGGTCTCCCGATGCTCGAGTGCAAGGACGTCGGCCGCATCTCCGACGGGGACATCCTGGAGATCGAGGGGATCACGATCCGCAACCTGACGAAGAACGAGACCTACAGCACGACGCCCCTTCCGGGCTTCCTGCGGGAGATCGTCGAGAGCGGCGGGCTCATCGAGTATGCCAGGGCGCTGGTGGCGAAAAAGCATAAAGGGAAAAAGCATAAGTAGGCTGTTCATTAAAATGGTTAGAGGTTAGAACATGGCATCTTACAAGATACCGGTGATCGCCGGGGACGGCATCGGCCCCGAAGTCATCGCCGAGGGCAAAAAGACCATAGAGGCGGCAGGGGAGGTCTACGGCTTCAGCGTGGACTGGCTCGACCTGCCCCACGGCTGCGACCATTACTTAAAAACGGGCGAGACGATCTCCGAGGACACGCTCAAGGAGCTGAGCAATTACCGGGCGATGTTCTTAGGAGCGCTGGGCGACGAGAGGAAGGTCAAGACCGGCATACTGGAGAAGGGCGTACTGCTTAAGCTGCGGTTCTACTTCGACCAGTACATTAACCTGCGGCCCGTGAGGCTCCTGGAGGGCGTGGAGACGCCCATCAAGAACAAAACGGCCAGGGATATCGACTTTTTCGTGGTCAGGGAGAACACCGAGGACTTTTACGTAGGCCTGGGCGGCCGGGGAGTCAAGGGCCTGTCCCACCAGCATTTAAAATTATTGAGAGAAACGTACAGTGCCAAGTTCGACCTGGACATCCTCACCGATAGCGACGAGATCGCCTACCAGATCGGCGTCATAAGCAAGGAAGGCACCCGGCGCATCATGGAATACTCGTTCCAGCTGGCGCAACAGCGTCATAAGCATTTATCCAGCGTCGACAAGGCCAACGTCATGACCGATATCTACGGCTTCTGGCGGGAGGAATTACTGGACGTCGGTAAGGCCTACCCCGACGTCAAGACCGACTTTAACTTCGTCGATGCGGTCACCATGTGGTTCGTCAAGAACCCCGAGTTCTTCGATGTGGTCGTCGCACCCAACATGTTCGGCGACATCATTACCGACCTCGGGGCGATGATCCAGGGCGGGCTGGGGCTGGCACCGGGCGGCAACATCAACCCCCAGGGCACCAGCATGTTCGAGCCCATGGGAGGCTCGGCGCCAAAATATAAGGGCCTCAACAAGGTGAACCCCGTGGCGACCATCTGGGCCGGCGCCCTGATGATGGACTACCTGGGCGAAAAAGAGGCGGCGAACGCCATGATAAACGCCATCGAAGTGAACCTGAAGGAGCGAAAGGTCAGGACCTACGACCTGGGCGGATCTTCGACCACGTCCGACGTCGGCTCGGACATAGCGCGCATCATAAAACAACAGGGGCGCATTTAACCCCCCCCCTTCTTTTTATTCTTCTGGCAGGGGCCATCCGGAATAGGTATAAGGCCGGTTAAAAAGGTTTTTATCTCACGCCACGATAGATAGTAATATGACCACCATCCAGCCTCATCGGTTCACTTGTCCGCTCTGCGGCAACATGTTCGAATCGCAGATCATCACGTCCACCAACTCTATCGGTCAGCTACATTCGGACCTATATAAGGAGGCTGAAGGGGCTCAACCCGTATGCTATTTTGTCCATACGTGTACGAATTGCGGGTACACCGGCTTCGATGGCGACTTCCAGCCCCAGGACTTCACGCCGCTTCTAAGGGACATGGTGGGGGAGAACATCACGCCCGAAATAAAGGACAGAAAGATCGATACCAACGGTAATTTTTATCTGGCGGCCCTCTGTGCCGAGTGGAGGGGCGCTCCTACGGCGACGCTGGCGAGGATATACCACATGGGCGCCTGGTGCTGCCGCATACGCAACGAGCCTGCGAAGGAGAAGTTCTACCTGGGTAAAGCGGCGGAGTACTTCGAAAAAGCCCTGGCCCCCGGCGAGGCTCCTAAGGAGAACGCTGCCATGTTCACCTATCTTATCGGGGATATTTACCGGCGGCTGGGCGATGGGGAAAAGGCTAAAGAATGGTACGGTAAGGTGGAGAAGGACTTAAAAGAGTACGGGGGCGAACCTAAGATCCTTGAGTTCGCCCGCAAACAGCTATCGGCGCCGGCCGATATTTTTTAATTAGAAGTTAGCGTCGGGCGTGGGGATGCCATCTTCGGGGAGGGACTCGTCGGTCTCCCCCGAGATGTTCAGCCACGATCCATCTATTCCGCTCAGGCTCGAGTTCGCCGAGGGCGCAGGAGTGGCGGTTACCTGGGCTGCCGGTGTCGGGCTTGCTGCCGCTGCGGTCGTCGGTACGGGCGTTGCGGTGGGACTCTGTGTAGGCAGCGGCGTATTCGTATCATTTGATTTCCTCGCTGCACACCCCAGCGTGATAAATGCCATACACGATATCAATATTACAAATATGGCCAGAACTTTTCTATCCATTTATTCACCTCAAAAAATAAGGGGGTAACTTGAATTACCCCTGTTTGTTCTGGAGCTCATTGACGATCGTCTTCAGTTCCTGTGCTGCGCCCTTGAGGCCGCCGTCTCCCCATATTTGGTCGGATTGCGAGCCGGAGTACGGGCTCGTGCCTACAGTCTGGAGAACGCTGCTCGCCGCATTGAGCTTTGCGTTGGCATCGTCGAGCTGTTGCTGCACGCTGCTGCTGAGGTTGCCGCTCGCCGAGATCTTGTTGCTTATTGACTGGAGCCTGGCCAGGTCATTGTTCGCAAAGAAATGGTAGCTGTACGGCGCGCCGTCGCCCAGCGACTTGGCCTTTAGCTCGTTCTTGATGGTCGTGGCGTCGCCCGAGCTTACTGCGCTCTGCAGTGGTGCGATCACGTTGCTCTTGGCCCCGTTCTCCGCTGCCTGCATTCCCGATACGCCCAGTCCCTTTGAGGTCATGTTGGCCATGACGGCGTCGTTGTTCGACATGACGCTGTTGTAATATTGGAGCCTGGCGTTACCCAGCTGGACCCAGGCCGCGTTGACCTGGGAATCGTAGGCGGTCTTCCGGTTCTGGTAGTCCGTCTTGAGCTGCTGGATGGTCGATGGTGTGACGTTCCAGGATTTCCACTGCGTTCGGTCGTCCTTGATCGCCGTCTGCGCGGATTTTACGTCGGGTGTGATGGTGTTTTTGACGTAGTTATTGAATCCGTCCCTATCGTCGGATGATACGTAGCCCTGCAGCGTGGCCAGGTCCGAGTTCAGCTTATCCGCCGGCTGCTGCAGGTTTGATGCCTGGGGGACCAGCGATACGGTATCCGTCATGACGCCGGTGACGAACCCGATGTTGGCGCTGGTCATGTCGTATCTTGACTGTAATATCTGCTGGTCGTATGCGTTCGGCGTTGCCGCTATCCCGCTTACGACGAATACCGGGATGGCGATGGCGAGCACGAAGAGTGTTGCCGCCGATATGATCCCGAGTTTTCTTATTCCTATGGTCATATGCTTTACCTCCTGAACATTCCTAAAGGCATTTAGATGCCAGAGTACGTTGAAAAGTGAGCTTACGGATATGAGTGACCTGGTGATGGCGACTGCCAGTAATGTTATCGCCAGTGCCCGTGTGATCATGTCCATTTTCATGTCCTGTGTCGCTCCTTTTGCTTGCATTCGCATGTTTTTAATGTGATCTGTGTAGCCGGCGGCGTTCAGGCATGGCGGAAGGGTGGGTTTTCGAATTTGGGGGGGTTGAAGGTACATTACTTGGAATTTTTATTTGTCCGCCGCAGCCTGCCGCCGCATCTACAACCCAATGGTAGGCAGGGGAATATAAAAGCATACTTGCGCCATTTTAACTGTAAAAGCTTTATCAAAGCTCATGTTTCTTTTTTTGACTTTATTTTGCTTCAAATTTCTTCAATACTGTTTTTTTGAGCCTATTAAACTATATGGGACCCGATTTGAGTTAAAATATACAATTTTTAGCTTGATTTGTATATATAGTACAGCTTCCTGGTGGAAGAAGAAGCACGCTAAAAATGCGTAACATAGAGTAAGCGGGGAAACGTTCATCGCTATAACAATATTTAGCTAAAATATGGGGCGGTCGTCGAGGCTTTTTGGGCATCAGTCGGGCGTCGACCCGCCAGGAAAAAGAACAAATACCACTCGCAGCGCCGATAAGTTTATGTAATGATATGTAGACTATAAGGGCGGCAAATACCGGTGCCATGTTAAATTCCGCGCAATTGATTTTTTGTAGCCCCGATAGGGTAGTGGACATCCTTGGAGCCTGCGGAGCTCTAGACCTGGGTTCAAATCCCAGTCGGGGCGCTCTGAAACAGGGGTAATAGACGCCCCCTATTTTTTTGCATAATTATAATAGCCACTATTATAATAATAGCACTCGGATATTGAGGTCCCTGTTAACACGTGACGTGTAAGATTGCTACGAACCTGCGTTTCTCCTTTTCTATTCTATCCAGCAATTCAGGCGTAGCTTTCACGATGGATGTATAATGGGATATTAAC
>Ga0209039_10000546_pt1 | contig 36305 bp, 35 predicted proteins | sample BogFormECP12_OM1_FD_188238 | JGI IMG/M metagenome (GOLD analysis project Ga0209039, IMG submission 188238) | Bog forest soil microbial communities from Calvert Island, British Columbia, Canada - ECP12_OM1 (SPAdes) (version 2) | ecosystem: Environmental > Aquatic > Freshwater > Wetlands > Bog ...
TCGCAGCGAGTGGGCACTGCACCGCCACCGCTTGCATTAGCCTTTGCTCATCAACCTCAAACACCTGTTGTGCCGCAGGCACAACGGTAAACACGTACTGTGATATAATAGAACACACGTTCTTGTTGATTTAATGAATAGGAATCCCATGACCTTTAAACTTCAAGCTCCATTTATACCAACCGGCGATCAACCTGAAGCGATTGCCCAGCTTGTGGAGGGCGTCCGCAAAGGGATGCGAAATCAAGTTTTATTGGGCGCGACGGGCACGGGCAAGACATTCACAGTTGCATCGCTTATCGAGCAGTTGCAAATGCCCGCGCTGATTATGGCACATAATAAGACTCTTGCCGCACAACTCTACGCGGAATTCAAAGAGTTCTTTCCTGAAAACGCCGTTGAGTATTTTGTTTCTTATTATGATTACTATCAACCCGAAGCCTATGTTCCCAGGCACGATTTATATATCGAGAAGGAAACCGAGATCAATGAGGAGATCGAACGATTGCGGCTGGCCGCGACGATGTCCCTTGTTTCGCGACGCGATGTAATCATCGTTGCCTCGGTCTCATGTATTTATGGTTTAGGCAGTCCGGAGGAATTTGGCAAAGGCACGGTCGTCTTGCAGATTGGTCAGTTGTATCGGCGCAATGCACTGATCCGTCAACTGGTCGAATCACAATATCAACGCAACGATATGGAATTGCGTCCCGGCACATTCCGTGTGCGCGGCGATACGTTGGAGATCATTCCCGCTTACGAAGATAAGCGCGGTTTCCGCATCACGTTCTTCGGCGATGAAGTCGAACGCTTAACGCAATTCAATCCGCTTACCGGCGAAATTTTCGATGAGCTAAAGGAAGTTTCCATTTATCCCGCCAAGCAATATCTTACCGATGCGGAACGCATGAAAGATGCGATTGCCGATATTGAAAAAGAATTGGAAGAACGCGTTGCGCTTTTCACGGCCGAAGGGAAGTTGATCGAGGCGCAGCGCATTGAACAACGCACGCGCTATGATTTGGAAATGTTGAAGGAAGTCGGTTATTGTTCTGGCGTTGAAAATTATTCGCGTCACCTTGACCGGCGCGCCGCGGGCACTCATCCGTGGACATTGATTGACTTTTTACCCAGCGACTATCTGCTGATTATCGACGAAAGCCACATGTCTGTTCCGCAAATCCGAGGCATGTATAACGGTGACCGCGCGCGCAAAGAAACGCTGGTTGAATATGGATTTCGTTTACCAAGTGCGTTGGATAATCGTCCGCTGAAGTTCAATGAGTTTGAAAAATCTATGGGCTACACTATTTATACATCGGCCACGCCGGGACCGTATGAGATGGGACGTGCGGAACAGGTCGCGGAACAGATCATTCGTCCAACCGGACTCGTGGATCCGGAAGTGGAGATCAGACCGACCAAAGGCCAGGTGGATAATTTGGTTGGCGAGATCCATCAGCGGGTCGAGCGAGGCGAGCGAGTACTGGTCACAACCTTAACGAAACGCATGGCTGAAGACCTAGCCGACTATCTGATGGAACTCGGAATCAAAGTCCACTATTTGCATTCGGAAGTGGAAACGCTCGAGCGCGTGGGTATCTTGCGCGATTTGCGGCTTGGCGTCTTCGACGTAGTGGTCGGTATTAATCTCCTGCGTGAAGGACTCGACCTTCCGGAGGTTTCGCTGGTCGCGATTTTGGATGCAGACAAAGAAGGATTCCTGCGCTCACAAACAGCTCTGATCCAGACGATTGGGCGGGCCGCACGTCATGTGAATGGCCGCGTCATCATGTACGCTGACCATATGACCGATTCAATGAACGCCGCGATCAGCGAAACGAGTCGCCGCCGTGCCAAACAAATCAAATTCAATGAAGAAAATGGGATTACGCCGGTGAGCATTCACAAGGCGATCCGCGATATTACCGATCAATTATCAGGCGATGCGAAAAACAAAGCCTTGGGCGTGGGCGAATCAAAAGCGGATTATCGAACGAAACATGACAAAACTTCGCGCAGTGAGTTGCAAAAAATAATTTCTGAAATGGAAAAGCAAATGAAAGAAGCCGCGAAGAATTTGGACTTTGAAAAAGCCGCCGCGCTGCGCGATGAGATGTATGAACTGAAAGCAATCCTGGCGGATGATGCGAACTTGAAACCGTGGGAACGCATCAAGTTGCTGACAGGAGAAGAATAGCAACTAAGGTTTAACTGGAATGTAGAGGGCGATCACATTCGATGATTGCCAGATGCGTTGATACGTCCGGCGATTGATATTATAGGTGCCATTGACGATGATTGAAGAAAGGGTCACTACCACAACATCTGGTGAAAAGGATCGAAAGGCACCCGAATTGGCTAACGCAGTTGTCTCGTTATTCGTATCAACGTGTTCGATGCGGGGAATTGGCTTGTGTGATTGGCTGAGAAAAACCCATAGCGGATACTCATAATGGCTCGGTCCGATTACGAGGCCAACGTTGGATACTTGCATTTGTTCGATTTGTTGAGCGGCAAGTTGGTAGGGAAGATATGCGTTTGGTCGTTCGGCAAAGTATTGTTCGTTCCGGCTTATATCAAAGATATTGGCATTGCCAATTAAGGAACGGGGTTGTCCGGCTATCAACCAGGGTATGGCGGCGGCAAAGAAGAGACACACCATTGCATCAGAAATATACCTCGGCCTGATTTTTGCAACAGTCATGCCAAATATTGCACATGCCAATATAAACAATGGAACTTGAAGACGGCGATTCCAATCCTGCCACTTCAAGAACACACAGAAAAGCAAGAAACTGCTGGTTACTGCAAAGATATAGTAAAGAGTAACTCGGGATGTTTTTTTTAGGAAAGCCACGCAATATGTAAATGTGCCTATTATCAATATCAGATGAAGCGGGTTTTCTACCAGACCTTCCTGAAATTGAATAGGAGGGATGGAAAAATGAAGACTGCCGCTCCAGGTTGTTCTCGGATCATCTTCAGAGATCCCAATTGCAAGATGGATATTGTGAACGATTTTGTAAAGATAGTTATTTACTCTGTCCGATGGCGTTGAGACGTGCAAAGCGATGTTGCGAATAATGTTGGAAGTTATGGATGCCGGCGTGATGATTTCGTTGCTATATCCATACTCTTGCGAGGCGACCAAAGGCCCCAGTGGGGTTTTATATAAAGAATAATCTCTAATATACTCACCGCTGTTAATTGCTAGAACCATCACAGCCGTTACGGCCCAAAGCCAAAACCTATTCCTTTCTTTGGAAAAGCAGACCCACAGTACGATGAGTGTCACGAAGGGCGCGGCAAAGAAGTAGGCAGTTGATTTGGATAAAATTGCCAAACCAAGGCCAAGGCCGATTCCGATAATGTCTATAGCGCTCGGGTGATTGAAAGCGTGCAGGGAGAAGTAAACAAAACAAACCAACCAGAAGGCAGTGCTTAGATGATTTTCCGTGTTTGATGCTTGAAGGATTGCCATTGGGATAGTTGCGCAGAATGCACCTGAAAATAGTTGCCCGTGATGGTCAGCTCCAAGCTCTCTGGCGATCAGGGAAACTCCGATGATCGACCCAATGAAGCTAAACCACTGAATCATATTTGCCAGGCCATCGCCGCCGCTCAATAGCTGGAATTGTAAAATGTCGTATTCGGTGCCAGGTGTCAAATTGACCTGCTTGGTGATGTTGGTTGGAAACGGGGCGACATTACGGTCCTGTATCCAGTGCATGATGCGGCTCATGTGGTAGTTCATAGAATCAAAGCTATTGGGCGGGGCAACCAGCGCAATCAGGCCTGTGGTCAATATAATGATCAAGATACCTGCGACGATAAAGTATTCAAAACGCTGAAGGTGGGGAAATCGCAATCTGTTTGGCTTGAAGCCAGTTTTGATAACTTTGTTTAATATGATTGATCCAGCGATGATGTCAAGAGCCAGCCATGAGGTGGTCAGACCGGCATATGTGAGCTGATTGAAAACGCTTAACCCCTCAGTAATTAATACAACTGCTGTTCCCCAGAAAGCGGAGGACAACAAAAACGCTTCTCTCCAACCCAGCCTTTGAAAAAAGAGACTAAATAATATTAAAGTAAATAGAACGGGTAAGATTGCAAGTATATAACGTCCGGTTTGTAGAATCATTTTTGGGTATTATTACTTTCGAATGGTTGCTCTCAAAAAGTCTTTGGAACATTAGTTGTATGGATGCTGTGGTATAGAGTCGCATCGACGTCTAAAATATGATTGTAAATCCAACGTGCGAGGTCATCGTTCATCTGAAGCGCAAACTCTGCCGTGTTGTTTGCGGTTTCTATTTCTTTTTCATAATTTTGTAGTCTTTGCTCAAAGTAGGCATGGGCCTTTTTATTGATATCTGCTACGGGGCACTGATATTTGTCCATGCAGTCTTCCTCGCAGGTGAAATGCCGGCCCGCGTAATGCTTTAATGCCAACAAGATTTTGGTCACGCTGGCCTTGTTTGCACCGCTCTCGATAATGTTCGCCAGGTCATTAAAAATGCCAATGAGAACTTTGTGTTGGCTATCGAGACGTGGATCTCCAGTACTGAGGGCGTCATCCCAGGCGAATTTGGTCGGCTGTGTCATGGTTGGTTTGCCTTGTCATGAATTTTTCATTATAACAACTCTAACCTGCAAGAGAATGTTGACTATGGGTGTGGCTTGTGCCTAGGGCTTGGAAGCTGGCAGCAAACCAATACGGCTTTGCCTCCAAAATTTAATTTGGACATTAGGCTGATCCAGAGCCAGCCAGGTCCGTGGTCATATCGCCCAGAATTCCAAGGGCGCGCTCAATCGGATATGACCAGGCAGCGGCATTTAGTCGGATGAAATTGGAAAACTGATTTGTGGGAGAAAAAAGATAGCCCGGGGTCAATGTGATCCCACTTTGTAGTGCAAGCGAGTATAGCTCAAGAGAATCCACGTTCCCTGGCAATTGGACCCAGAGCACAAATCCTCCGGAAGGACGTGCAACGCGCGTGCCTGTCGGGAAAATGCGCGTGATCGCGTCATAAAGCCGCGCCGCGTTGCTGGCATATTCACGGCGCAAGCGCCTGAGGTGATGGTCGTAGCCGCCGCTTTCCAGAAACTCGGCGATGGCCATCTGTGGAAGAGTAGCGGTTGCCACGCTCAATGTAAACTTGAGCCATTCCACTGCACTTAGATATCGTCCGGGTGCGACCCATCCGACCCTTAAAGACGGACTGATATCTTTGGAAAATGATGAGCACAACATCACCACTCCCTTTTGGTCAAAGGCTTTCGTGACCAGAGGGCGTTTTTCTGTGAAATAGATTTCGCCTGACACGTCATTGTCGATCAAGGGAATATCATAGCGCTCAAGCATTTCCACCAAATTCTTCTTCTTCTCATCAGGGATGTAACTGCCCAATGGGTTATTGAAGTTTGAAATGGTCAGAACCGCCTTAATCGAATTGTGCTCAATCGCGAACTGCAAAGCCTCTAGGCTGATGCCATTACGTGGATCAGTCGGAATTTCCAATGCCCTCAATCCGTGGACTTCGATAAGTTGTAACGTCCCGAAATACATTGGTGACTCGATGGCAACAATGTCTCCAGACTTACAAACTGCATGCAGGCATAAGTCGATCGCCTCCATGCCGCCGGAGGTAATGATGATATCGGCAGGAGCCAGCTGGCAGCCACTGTTTACGGCCCGCCGAGCAATCTGCACGCGCAGATTTTCCAGCCCCGGTGGAAATTTATATTGATGAGTCCCTTGATTGGATTGGCGCGCAAGAGTGGACAGGATATGGTTCATGCGTTCAGTGGGGAGCAGCTCGAGGTTAGGCATGGCAGCCCCGAGCTGAATCAGATGCGGGTTGGATGAATCTTTCATGATCCTCATGACGAGATCGTGGAGGTTGACGTGATTGGGATCTAGGCTGGGAGCGGATATTTCTGGTTCAGGGAATTTAAGCTGGGTACTGGCGCGGACATAATATCCGGATTGAGGGCGTGCTTCGATTAATCCCTGGTCTTCGAGCGTGAGATAAGCATGCAATACGGAACTGATACTGATGCCCTGCTGTTGGCTCATTTGTCTTACGGAAGGGATGCGCTCCCCAGGGCGATAGGTGCCTTGGCGAATTAACTGCCGAATTTGGCGCGCCAGGTTTTCATATCGATAAGGATCTTTGCTACCCGGCTTGTTTGCTTCAGATTTCATAATACTCATTTAAAATACAGTTTAATCGAAATTATGCAGGCACAGTTAATTATATCCAAAACTGTTATGAACACATTTGGTAATCTTTGCATCTGTACTGCTCCTGGCTTTAGTGTGAGAATATTACCAAGAAGATGCTATGAAGCCAAGTAAGGAGCTTATATGATTAGGCATTCGAATCAAAATAAAAACATTTCACTCAATCTTCAACCGCATCAAGTTCGGAAACTGGTGGGTGTGATACCCGGCACGATTGTTTCCTGTGACAACGGAATAATTTGGCTGACGGAATCCGATAATCCTCAAGACTATGCGCTCAGGCCCGGGCATCGCATCGTGATTCGCAAAAAAGGTGATGTGCTGATCGAAGCGGTGAACGAATCGGATTTGCATATCAGCTATCCAAACTAGGGGATCCATCGAAACGGTATTGATTTAGAGTAAAGAGCATCAGTCTACTCTTCCGAATGCAATGGACGCCTCGGGGGCAAACGCGTCCATTGCGCATTTAAGTTATAGTAGAGTCGCGTTATCTTACGATTGGCCCGAAGACTAGGCCCAGGCTATATGTAATTAGTGCCTCGCCCAATCCAATGACAGTCATCTCCGCACCGCTCTTCCACGGACTTAAGCCGGTTACAATGGTTTTGGATGCGCCGATGATGAAATGAGCGAGTGTGCTAATTGCGAATGAAGCGATGATGGCTCCGTAGCCGCTGGCGAAGAAAAATGGAATGATCGGAATGAATGCTCCAATGGCTGTTGAGAGCATAGCAGACAGAGCCTCCAAGTATGGATTCGGAAATGATTGCTCGGATAATCCCAACTCTTCGTTTCCCAAAGTCTTGAGTGCGGATTCGGGTTGAGCGATCAAACGCGATGCAAGAGTCTTGGCTTCATCTTCCGGAACACCCTTGAGCTGATAGAACAGAGCGAGTTCTTCCTCCTCCTCTTCAGGATGTGTTTGAAGCTCTCGACGCTCGCGTCGTAATTCAGCTTCTTGCACTTCACGCTCGGTCTTGGTCGCAAGATATGCCCCGGAGCCCATGGATAGGGCGGATGCCAGCATCCCGGCCAGCCCTGCGATCAAAACGGCGGGACCACCTGCGGTCGCCCCGGCAACACCGGTGACGATTCCAAATACAGAGCCCAAACCATCATTGGCACCATAAATCGCTTGACCGATCCAACCGCCTCCGTGTCTGTGCCAGCTCTCACGATGCAAGATAATATCCAGCATCGCTTGCGGACCGACCGGTGTATTGGGAGATTGACTCGTTCTTTGAAATGCGCCGCTATGAGTCTCTTCATCGTGTAATACTTCATTGACTGAAACGCGGTCGGCATCTGTGGGGGCGGATTCAGCCAAAGTTGCATACATCACCGTGTCATCGATTTCGTTGCTTTCAAGCTGCTTGAGCGCATTATCTGTTCCGCTTTGAATCAGCACCCAACGCCAGATTCGGCCACTCAAGGATTCGCGATCGGGAGGAACTTCCGCACCAAGTTCTTTTAGACGCGTTGCCCATCGTTCGGTGTGACCTGCTTCCGTGTCGGATAAACCGATCAAAGCCTTCCGCCGCGCCTCATTGGATTCGTTTTTTGCAAGAGCTAAATAAGTTCTGTGAGCTGTCCGTTCTTTTTGAAGAGCGATTTGCAAGCCTTTAATGAATTTTGATTTATCTTCGTTGTTCATATTGTTTTTTGGATGCTTCGCTTTCGAGCAAGTAAGTTATTCGTTTTGGGAAAGTGGAATGAGCAGTAATGGTAACTTGGTCTTTTGTGCAACCTTCGGTGCGACACTGCGCGCCCAAAATGCGCCCATCCCTTTTCTTCGGTGCGTTGACAAAATAATCAAGTCCATATCCGTGTGCTCGGCAGTTTTGATAATTACCGATGCCGGGTCGCCCCGTGCAATTTCAACTGAAGCGATCAAACCATTCTTCTGCAATATATCTACATGTTCCTGTAGATCCTGGCGCGCATTCTCTTCTTTCATATCGAGAAAAGCTTGTGTTGTAACTGGCATCAGGCTGCCTGCCGCCGCTTGCTCGCCGGCCAGTGTCCCAAATGTCGGAATCACGCTGAGTAAATGAAGCTCGGCCTTGAAAGCTTGCGCCAGGGACTTTGCAAACGGAAAACTATAATCGTGAGCTGAATCCGGATCAAGCGGCATGAGAATCTTTTCGAGTTTGAAGCGAGGCGACACTGGCTTAACTATCAGGAGCGGCGTCTTTCCCTGCGCGGCAATCTGCTGGGCGATATTCCCGAAAAGTGCATCACGGATTCCGCTTTTGCCGTGAGTGCAGATCACGATTAGATCCGTTTGGAATTCTGTTGTTACGTGTTCGACGATACTGCGCGTTATATCCGATACCGGCGCGGTGTGAACGTGAGTAGTAAGCTTGACTTTTGGTGGGAAAGCCCGTTTGGCAATATCTTCAAGATATTCCAGTGCTTCATCGGGTTCTGTTAAATGGCGGTCGGCATGGACTTCGCTGGGAGCATCTTGTTCGATTACATGCAAGAGAGTAACGGGCGCTTTGAATTTCTCAGCCAGAATTGCTGCCGGCGTCAGTGAGGCTTCGGACAGGTTTGAGCCATCAAGGGGAACAAGAATATGTTTGAACATAGGACTCATCTACTGAAGATAAGCTGATATAGCAGGAACACGTTCAACGCAATAATGAGCGCCGCAACTACACTCGTCAAAATGGTTGTGATTTTCATGTTGACCAACTCTCCCATAATATCACGTCTGCTGGTAAATGTCACAAGCGGAATGATTGCGAATGGTAAACCAAATGAAAGTACAACCTGACTAAGTACAAGAACTCGCGTTGGGTCAAGTCCAATAAATATGACAATCAAGGATGGCAGCATAGTGACGACGCGTCGTATCCACGGCGGAATGTGGCGGTGAAGAAAGCCCTGCATAATCACTTGTCCGGCCATGGTTCCAACCGATGAGGATGAGAGTCCCGAGGCAAGCAATGAGAGGGCAAAAACCCAGGAGGCCGCGGAACCAAGCAAAGGAACCAAGGTGAGGTGCGCTTCTTCAATCGTGCCGATGTTTTTCAAGCCATGATTGAAAAATGTGCTGGCGGCCATAATAAGCATCGCGGCATTGATGGTGCTGGCAATGCCCATGGCGATAAAAACATCAACCAATTCAAAATGGAAGAGGCGTCGTTGCTGTTTCGGATTTTTCGTCACGATTCGATCCTGGGTCAATGCGGAATGCAAATAAAGCGCGTGAGGCATCACCGTCGCGCCAAGAATGCCGGTTGCAAGCAACACGCTTTCAGCGCCCGAGAAATGCGGAACAAAGGTGTAATAAAGAACAGTCGACACATCGGGTCGGGCAAGGATGGTTTCGGCGAGATAACAAACTGCAATCACAGTAATGAAGGCGGTTATGACTGCCTCAAGAGGGCGGAAGCCGTATCGTTCAAGCCCAAGAATAAGAAACGTTACCACAGCGGTAAGTAAACCCGCTACCCAAAGTGGAATCCCAAACAGCAAGTTGAATCCTAGTGCTGCGCCGAGAAACTCCGCGAGGTCGGTGGCGATCGCCACTAATTCGCCGATGACCCACATGCCGATCACCACTCTGTGTGAATATTGGTTTCGACAATGCTCGGCTAAATTCTGTCCGGTGGCGATGCCAAGCTTGGCTGATAGCGATTGCAACAACATCGCCATCAAGTTGCTTCCGAGGATGACCCATAATAATTCATAACCAAACTGTGCTCCGCCCTGGATGTTGGTCGCAAAGTTGCCCGGGTCCATGTATGCAATGCTGGCGATGAAGGCGGGTCCGAGGAACGGCAAAAGCCGCGCAAACCAGCCCTTCTTGCTTTTCCCCGAAAGCACTTCATTGGCGGATGTAAGTGTGGATTTATCGTTCGCGATGGCTGCAGATCGTTTCATGAATCACCAATTATTTTAAGATTTCAATAAAGACTCGATTTGTAATTGCCGGGCCAAGTGATATCGCTTCTTTGCGCCCTCGAAGCTGGATACGCATGACCTGATCGTAACGCGACACTTCAAGCGCTTTCACTCGCGCACCGATTACGAGTCCCAATTGCTCAAGGTATTTAAGGAAGTCCGCATCTTGTGCATGTACCCGGAGAATACACGCTTCCTGATTCGGCTCTATTTTTGTCAACGCTATGACTTGGTCTTTCGGCATGATCAAATCAGCAGAAGGAATCGGCTCGCCATGAGGATCGCGTGAAGGGTATCCCATAGCTGACGCAATGCGTTCTTCAAACTCCTCCGAGATAACGTGCTCCAACTTTTCTGCTTCGTTATGAACTTCATCCCATGAATAGCCGAGTGTTTGCACGAGCCAGGTCTCGATCAAGCGATGATGACGGATAACTTCCAACGCGGCGCGCTTGCCTGCAGGGGTTAACATAACGCCTTGATGTTTACGGTATTTGACAAGCGGAGGATTGGCTGAAGCGAGTCTTTGCATCATGCCTGTCGCGGAGGCCGGTTTGACACGCAGCCGTTCTGCCAGCGCGTTTGTGCTGGCGAGCTGACCAACCTCGGTCAGCTCATAAATGGATTTGAGATAATCCTGGATCGAATCGGTGAGAGGCTCTGTCATATCTCGAAAAGATCTTTTCCTACCAAGCATGTGGAATGAAACGATATTTCACTTGTGCCCTGTAATCCGCATAGCCGGGAAGTTCTTTCAGTAGCATCTGTTCTTCCAAGACTGCGCGCCTGGCGAGTAAGAGCATACATAGGATCACAAAAAATAACCCATGCCGGGAGCCAAGCATCAAAGAAGTTCCTATGATAAACACGAGGATTGCCATATACATTGGGTGCCTTACATAGTGATAGAGTCCAGTAGAAGCCACCATATGTCCGCGCTCTTCCTGAACGCGCACTACCGGCGATAAATAGGAGTTTTCGCTAAAGGTCAGGAACAAGAAGTAGAATAAATATAACAGGATTAGTGCTCCAATCACTTGCAACCAAAGTGGTACCGATGACCAGTGAAAGCGAGCCGCGTCCAGCGATATAAAAATTAACCATGCAATGAAGAAGATTTCCATTATGGGAAAGAGAATCTTATCCCAGCCTGGTTGGTTAGGCGCGGCCAATTGCGTACGCTCCTGCATTAATCCTGGATTGTGCCTGTATAACCAAAACGTGACCGCAATATAGAAACCAAAGAATAGCAGGAGAAAAATCCAACCCGCTGTCCATGTGAGGGTGCCGGCGGGAAGGAATAGAGCCAGGGCAAACACTGCAAAAAAGACTATGGTCTACAGCACTTGTTGTTTTATATTGATTTCCATTATTGCCTCGATCTAGAAATTATACTGAGAACTAATAAATAATTTAGGATAACCTAAAATATTCTATATTAAAAGCAGAGTTGAGTCTCTTGACTCAACTCTGCAATTTCTGATAGAAGCCGGGTCGACTTCGGTTAATGCATCTTAACCAATTTTTGTCGGATTGCCGGTGGGACAGGGTAGAGACTGATGTTTCATAACGAGTGTGGCGCAACATACACTGCGATGGCAATGAAATGTGCCAGCGCGGCGAGAATGACAAAGACATGCCAGAGCTCGTGGAAACCGAATTTGCCGGGGAAGAAGTCTAGCTTCTTGGTGGCGTAGATGATTGCGCCCAAAGTGTAGATCATGCCGCCTGCTAACAGCCATATCAACGCACCAACTGGCATGACCTTTAACATTTCTCCAATCGCAGCAATAACAATCCAACCCATCATGATGTATACGCTTACTCTCAGCCAGCGCGGAGCTTTGATGAGAACCACTTCACTAACGACCCCAATCGCGGCTAGGGACCAGATGAGTGCGAGCAATCCCCACTTCCAAAAGCCTTGGAACATCAAAACGCAAAATGGCGTATAGGTTCCAGCAATAAGCACGTAGATGGCTGAGTGATCGAGTTTCCGAAGTCTCTCTATAATCTTTGGCTTGGCCTTGACCATGTGATAGGTCGCACTGGCGGCGAACAAAAGAATGAGGCTGGTGCCGTAGATACTCAATGATATTTCCTTGACCACACTCTTCCAGCCGATAATAATCAATGCGATCAGGCCGATCACGGCAACGATGGCGGCAAAGAAGTGTGTCAGTCCATTAACGGGTTCGCGAAGTTTTTTTATCATAAGTTGTGATTTTATCACAGGGTGATTGCATCAGGATGATTTGCTGGCGATCAAAATTAACACAATGCTGGATCTGACTTCGATCTGTCGTTGTGCCACTTTAAAGTCCGCTTGTTCTAGCGGTCGAACGAATCTTTCTGTGACGATCTCGAGGATTTTCTTTGGCGTCTCGCCGGTAATTTGAGATAGCCACGCCGCGGCTCGGTCCAGAATTGAGCGTCCCACGATCCATGCGGCAGGCAGGACGATGAAATGACCATCTTCACGAAGAACGCGGTGGATTTCAGATAGCGTGTTGGGATCCAAAATATATTCGGATGGAAAGGTTGATATGACGGTATCAAATTTGGCGTTGGGGAAGGGAAGCGCTTGGGCGAGTCCACGTGCAAGATTTATGGTTTTATGATCCGCTTTTTCGAGGCAGCTTTTTGCAAGACGAATCATCTGCATCGATTCATCTAATCCGACGGCGGACAAACCATGGTCGCGCAAGAGGCGATGAAGATATCCGGGGCCGGGACCGATTTCCAATATTTTTGATCCTTGAACGAACGGCGTAATTGTTCGCGTCCAGTCATCCCAGCGTCCAATGGATACCACCGCCGCGACGAAATCATATGTCCAGGCAAAGGAATGATATAAGTGATGGAAGAAAAACCACATGAAGCGCGAAATGAGGCGCATGAGATTCAAACAAAACAAGGGTTTGACCAATGTCAAACCCTTGTGGGCGAATACCTTTAATTATGATGCGCTGGGTGCGTCGGTTGGTTTTTTACTGGCCGGTTTGCGCAGAGATTCGACCGCGCTTTCGCCGCGCGCGCGGACTTCCTTGGCGAACTCATCAGTTCGAGAGCGAGCTTCCTTCGCCACTTCTTCTGCGCGGGTGCGAGCGAGCTTGGTCAGCTCCTCAGCGCGGGCACGCGCCTCGGCGGCCGCAGCTTCCGCACTCGCCAACGCTTCTTCAGCACTTTCCGAGGCCCGGTCGCGCAGTTCGATGCTTTTTTCGCGTATCAGGGCACGGGTCTCTTGGCCGCTTTGGGGTGCGAAGAGTAAAGATACAACCGCACCTGCAAGTCCGCCGACAATGAAGCCAACCAGGAATGCGCCAAATTCATCACTATCAGATGCCATAAGATTCTCCTTTGCTTATTTACGTTTTAGTCCCATCAATTCTAACACACGTTGAATGCTTGCCAGATAACTATTGAGCTTGATGACTGGTTCCACAACGTTCTCGCCGAGGAATTCTGCCGTGCCGCGCAAAGTATTGACTGTATCGTTCGTGGCCTGCAAAATGGGGCGGACTTCGTTCTGCAGAAGGTTGATCAAGCTTGCAAGCTGGATCAGCAAAATCACAAGTGCAACGCCGATGATCAGCGACTCCAACCCGACAACGATGATGAAGACATCGCGGATTCGTCCGACCACATCCGCAGGCGTTTCTGGCCGAAGGAGAAAATAGATTGCCGTGATCAATAAAGCCAGAACCACTACAGCGATTGCCGAAACGGTGATAATAACTGTTCTCGTTTGCTGTTCCTGAGCTTTCCGCGCCGCGACCTGTTCAGGCGTTAGCGGAGGTGGAGCAGGTGGAGTTTGTGTATGAGGAAGTGGTGTCGCCATGAAGTTATTATAGCATTTTATGACTGCCAAGTCTAACTTTGTTAATCAAAGATTTCGTTTCGTCTGATCTTTTTGATCCCTGAAAGATGTTTCTTTGCCGTCAGCCTTTTTTCTTTAGAGGCTTTCGTCGGTTTGGTTTTCTTGCGCGGCTTGGATTCTGTAGATGCTTTACGGAGAAGCGCGAGAAACCGTTGCACAGCGTCCTGACGATTTTGTACTTGTGTGCGGAATCTTTTGGCTTCGATGACCATTATCCCTTCATTCGATATTCGTTTGGAGGCAACTTTTACTAGGCGGGTTTTGATGGTTTCCGGCAAAGACGAAACGCGAATATTGAAGCGAAGCTGAACGGCCGTCGCGACTTTGTTAACGTTCTGCCCGCCAGGGCCGGAGGCGCGGATGTATTCAAAGTGAAGGTCGTGCTGAATGATTTGAAGAATGTGATCAATATCCTGCATGATGCAAAGTATAACCCCCTCCGTCGCTAAAGCGACACCTCCCCCAAAATCTTCGATTTTGGGGGAGGATACTGGGGCTAGAACATCAAAGCGTTGACCTTGTCTATCAGATCGGGAGCCGGTCGGAGATCCGCTTCGGTGAGGCGGTTGAGCGGAGTGTCGGTCAAGTTATAAGTTTCAATCAACGATGGTTTGCTGGTGTCTACATATAAAAGTCCGGTGATGAGCCAGTTGTTCCGCTGTGCTTCTTCCAGCTCGCGCAAAGCCTCGAAGCGATTGGTGGGATCGTAGCCCTTTTCAAGGTTTTTCAAAATCACGACAGAGCCGTCGTGCATGTTCACTTCGCGGACTTCGCCTTCTTCCATCTCGCGTTCAAGCACGATCTCATTGCGCGGTGCGATATACGTGATGTCGTGAAGCGGCTCTTCATGATCCTTGCCCCAGGCGTAGGAATGATATGCATTATCTTGATTGTTGAACGTGACGCATGGGCTGATGATATCGAGCACAGCGATGCCATTGTGAGCCAGGGCGGCTTTGAGCAATTCTTTGACTTGTTTCGCGTTGCCGGCAAATGAACGCGCCACAAACGTGGCATTCGATGCCAGCGCTTCCATGCAAATATCCACCGGCATGTATTGGTTGGCGCCTTGCTTTTTCAGTTCCAGACCCTTTTCAGCAGTAGCTGAGAACTGTCCTTTGGTCAATCCATATACGCCATTGTTTTCCACAATATAAACCATGTTGACGTTGCGGCGCGTCACATGCTTGAATTGCCCCATGCCGATGCTGGCTGTATCGCCGTCACCCGAAACGCCGATGCCTTTTAGATGATAATCAGCGAACAGCGCACCAGTCGCCACGGATGGCATGCGACCATGCAAACCATTGAAGCCGAATGAGCGGTTCAAGAAGTAAGTAGGCGATTTGCTAGAACAGCCAATGCCGCTGAACTTGACGATACCTTCTGGTACAACGTTCATTTCGTACAATGCGGTAATGAGCTGGCTTGCAATGGAGTTATGTCCACAGCCCTGGCAGAGTGTACTGGGGTTGCCGCGATAATCGTTCTTGGAAAGTCCAGCCAGATTGATTTGCGCGGATGCGCCAGCCATTGGAAGTGTTTGAGTCATGTCTTATCTCCTTTTGGCGGATGTATTTTTCTTTAAGGTTTTTGTAGTCTTCGATTTTGCAGCTTTCGCCTTCATCGGCTTTTTTACGTTTTCATATTTGGCAAGGATTCCTTCCCGCACCCATTTTGCAGATGCGGGCAAACCGTCTCCAAACGCGACCGATTTGAACTTCAGTGCGTATTCCGGATATTCGATCTTCAGCAGTTCGTTCATTTGTCCATCCCGATTCATTTCGACAATGAACACCTCATCATATTTTTTGATGAAAGAAGTCACTTCATTTGTAAACGGCACAGCGCGCACGCGCATGAAATCGGCTTGGATGCCGTGCTGTGTGTTGAGTTGATGTTGGGCTTCGAGAATAGCCGCTTCCGTTGATCCAAACCCCATGATGCCCACGCTCGCGCCTTTAACTTTGTGCGTGATCGGCGCTGGTACATATTTTTTCGCCGCCTCATATTTTTTCTTCAAGCGCTCCATGTTGCGATACCACACGGAAGCCTCTTCGCTATACTTTGCGTATTCATCATGGCCTGTGCCGCGCAGGAAATAAGAACTCATCGGATGTTTGTTTCCGGGAAAAGTGCGATAGGCAATACCATCTCCATCTTTATCCAGATAACGCGCCCAAATTCCTTTAAGTTCTTCCAAATCCTTTTCCCATAAAACCTTTCCGCGATACATGGGGGTATCAGGATATTTGAATGGTTGACTCATCCATTGGTTCATGCCCATGTCGAGGTCGCTCAGAACGAAAACTGGGGTTTGGATTTGTTCAGCAATATCAAACGCCCGCCAGCCGAATTCAAAACATTCATCCACGTTGCCTGGCAGAAGGATGATTTGTTGCGTGTCGCCATGCCCCATGAAGTTTGTAAAAGCCAAATCGCCTTGCGATGTGCGAGTGGGAAGGCCCGTGGATGGTCCAATTCTTTGCACATCCCAAACCACAATCGGAACTTCTGTGTAATAAGCCAAGCCTGCAAATTCAGTCATGAGACTCAGCCCCGGCCCGGAAGTAGACGTCATGGCGCGCAATCCACTCCAGCCTGCGCCAATCGTCATGCCGATGGCCGCCAGTTCATCTTCCGCTTGAAGAACCGCGTAGGTATGCTTGCCATCTTCGCGCTTGCGGAGCTGTGGTAGATAATCATTGAGTGCTTCCGCCAATGAGGACGCCGGCGTTATGGGATACCACGCCGCGAACTGCAAGCCTCCAAAAATGGACCCGATAGCGGCTGCCGTGTTTCCATCGGCCATAATCATTCCATCGGTTTTATGCATGGGTTCTACATAGAATGGGTCTTTCTTTTCAAGATTTGTTTTCGCCCATTCTGCTGCAGCTTTCACAGTATTGAAGTTCATATCAATGGGCTTTTGCTTGCCTTTAAAATGAAAGTTTAAAGCCGCATAAATCTTATCGATGTCAATGCTAAGCATGGTCGAGAGCACGCCCACATAAACCATGTTGCTGACCAGATCGCGGAAATCCGAAGGAATGTTTGGATCACCTCGCACGATCTGTTTGACAGGCATCGGATAAGCTGAAATATCACTGCGGGCGATTGGCTGTTTAATATCGTCAGCGTAGAAAAAAGCTCCACCCGGCAAAACCGTTGCAAGGTCGCGCGCGAACGAATTTGGATTGATGGACACCATCACCTCGGTCTCATCGCGTCGAGCAACAAATCCGTCTTTGTTAACGCGTATGGTGTACCACGTTGGCAAGCCCTGAATGTTGGAGGGGAATAGGTTTTTGCCCGACACGGGGATTCCCATCTTGAAGAGCGCGCGCAAGATCGTCGTGTTGGCAGTTTGACTGCCTGAGCCATTCACGGTTCCAACCGTGATCGAGAAATCATTGACTATTTTGTTCATTTGTCTCCTTTGGATGAGGATGGGCGTTGAGCCAGCAGATCTGTATGTGCGATGAGCGCCTCGCGCCCAACCGAGTAGTTGCCACTGCAAATGCTTTCGACCATCTGACCATGATATTCCCACACTTTATGCAGGTAATTTATACTGCCCGCATACATGTTCAGCCCCACCGATTCATAGGTATCCCAATATGCTTCAAGAATGCCAGCAACGAACGGATTGTTCAAGCGGCTGTAGATCAATAAATGGAGAGCGCGGTGTTCTTCATGTGGCACCTGCACCGGTGAGCCAAGGAGTTTTTCCCGCGCGCGGGCGATCAATGACTTAAGTTCTTTTTTGTCTTCCTTCGTTAGTTTCTTAACAGCCTCATCCCAATATGCGGCTTCCACGTGATTCCGCAATTCAGAGAATTTCTGAAAGTGGCCATTGTCGAGCATCAGCGCATACCCGAGACTTTGCCTGACGGTGGAAACAAAGGTATAGGGTTTTCGTCTCATTCCCGTGCGCGGCTTGACTTCCACTAAACCCAGCGCCCGCGCCACTTCGAGTTGTTCCCGTAAAGTCGCCACGCTGATCCCAAGTTCGCGGCTGAGCTCGGCCAAGGCTGGCAAACCACCCTCGGCTTCTTTGTGTGAAGCGAGGTAGTGTAGAAACTCGGAAACGTCAATCGAAGGGCGTTTATTGGGCATTATCTGATTAATCTGATTATTCTTAGAAATGCAGTATAATCCTGTAAGATAGATAAGTCAAGGATGGATGCAGGGCAGGATATTATTTTTTATCCGTTGATTGCATGATGGTTGTAATGGCCTGAAAGCAAAGATAATTTTTCAAGGTAGTGTATAATTGAAAAGCAAGTTCTGCATTCTAGGCAACAAGGATTCTATGGCAAGCACATTTTCATTATCAGCAGACTACTGGAAGTCGCTCGAAATCACCAAGCAAGACATTGATACGCTGCATACTCATTTATTCGAGATTGAAACTCCTTTGACGGCGCATGATTTAGCACCAATCTTGATTGAGAGTCGCATCAGGTTGGAAATGGATGCCGAGCGTAAGGAACGCGAATCTGGCGGGAAGTTATATTTGCCGAGTGTTCGTTACACGGTCGGCGATGACGTGGTATTTCCGGCTTTGGGTTGGACAAAAGGAAAAGTAACGGCAACCCGCGCTGGGCGGAATCCTGAAGCGGGTGAGTTTGAGGTCGTCACGGTGGAAATGCAGGACGGTGTTCAGCGCCTATTTGCTTCTACTTTAGTAAGCCATATTTTGAATAACACTTCGGATGCAACATCTAAAACATCGGATTTAAATACGGACGCTATCTTTCGAGATAATGGCGAAGAACTTGAAAAAAAGATCGAGGCAGCATTTTCAAATAATGATGAGCTGGTGAAAATCGCAGGCCGTTGGTTTCCGCGCGGATTATTGATAGATATCAACGAAGGTCATCTTAATTTGGCTGAAGCCGTCTTGGATATGGCGCAAGGAGAACCCCAACCAGCATCAGCGTTGTTGAAAGATATTGGATTGCCGTCGGGTGTAAATCCTAAGTTAGCTGAATTTTCATTGAATTATGCCTTGCAGTCCGATCAACGTTTTGATGAAGTGGGCGCAGCTGGCGAAGTGTTGTGGTGCCTGCGCCGATTGGAACCGGACGGTGTGCGCGAACTGCCATCATTCTTATATTATGAAAAAATCGACTATGATCGGTCTGAGTTGGATGAATCCATGTTGAAACTAGAGACTCAACTCGATGACGAGTTGAGCGAAGAGAAGGTCCTTGGTCATAAGGATATTCGAGAAGTTACTATTAGTCTTATTTACCCGCATTTGCGTGCAGGTACTTTGCCTCTTTCAGTACGAACGCGTTCATTGTTCCCAACTGCTTACGAATCACCGCGGGTTCGTTTTACGTTGGTGGATGCCCGATCGGGTATCAAGATGCCTGGATGGGTCGTGCGTGAACATGGATATGTGTTTGGACTTCGCGAATGGTATAAGTCTCATCAGTTGATGCCCGGGAGTCTGGTCGCAGTGCGTCGCGGTCAAAAGCCGGGCGAAGTGATTGTTGAGGCCAAGACGCAGAGGGCGGCCAAAGATTGGGTGCGTACGCTGATCGTCGGCGCTGACGGTGGCTTGGTGTTTGCGATGTTGAAGCAGCCAATTACGGCGGAGTTTAATGATCGAATGGCAATTTATGTTTCCGATTTTAAAGTCCTCGATCCGCTTTGGGCAAAGAATCGCTCATTTGAAGATTTGGTTGTAATTGTGATGCGCGAGTTGACCAAGCTTAATCCTCAAGGACACGTTCACGCGCAAGAGCTATATGCGGCTCTAAATCTTGTTCGAAGGATTCCGCCCGCGCCGTTGTTCGCGTTGCTGGCGAGTCGGCCGCGCTTCGTCCATGTTGGCGACTTGCATTTCCGTCTCGAGGAGAAGGAATGAGTTTGTTGAAGCCCGGTATCCAGACACCGTTCCACATTGATTTTGATTGGTGGAAACAGAGCGAAAGCGACTGGCATGTATTTTTGCGTTCCCTTTTGTGCTCGGCGCATCAACAGTCACTAGCGAATGTTGAAGAAGGTGAGACGATCGATTGGATTGATCCGCAAACGGGGGAGGTCAAATCGGTGGATGGAATCCAGCACGCGTTGATGAGTCATTGCGCGCTTCAGCCTGATTTTGTCAGCGAGCATACTGCAATGGTTGAGGCGGTCTTTCGGATGTTCTTAGCGAACGGCAATCAACCAATGAGCGCTGAAGATTTATCTAGCAAATTGAATCGCCCCGCTGCGACCATTCTCAGAACATTAAGCGGGCCGCGTATTTACCGAGGCTTGCGGCCGCTTGGCCTGACAAAATCGGAAGAAAATACTGTGGACGATGCGTCTACACTAGAGGCAAGAGGCGCGATGCCCCTGTAGCTCAATGGATAGAGCACCTGCCTTCTAAGCAGATGGTTGTGGGTTCGAATCCCGCCAGGGGCGCTTGTAGTTTTAGCTGCAAATGATGATAAGGAGATAATTTATGCCTACTGGAAGATTTGGTTTAATCAAAGTTGGCGGCAAGGATGCCACTGTAATTGGCGACGATGTCAAAGTGGGGCAAGCCGCACCGGATTTTACAGTTCATACGTTAGACTGGTCCGTGAAACGCGGTTTGGCAGACACTGCCGGGAAAGTACGAATAATTGCGGCGGTTCCATCACTCGACACGGATGTGTGCGACCGAGAGACAAGACGGTTCAATCAGGAAGCCGCTGCGCTGAGCAAAGATATTGTCATCGAAGTCATCAGCACGGATTTGCCTTATACACAAAAACGCTGGTGTGGCGCGGCTGGCGTGGATCAAGTGATGGTTCTATCCGATCATATGGCTGCGGAATTTAGCGAGAAATATGGTGTACTGATCATGGAACGACGCATTTGTCGTCGTGCTGTGTTTGTTATCGGTCGCGATAACAAAGTTGCTTATGCGGCTTATATGCCTGTATTGGGCGACGAACCGAATTACGCCGAAGTAATCGGGGCCGCAAAGAAAGCGCTGGGTTAACGGTATTGAGCAAGGAGCAAGCTTATGCCTACGATGATTCGCAGATCTGAAACGATCACTTTGACCGAGAAACGCCGCGAGATTCTCCACGCGGTAGGTTGGCAGGTAACGCAAAATATATGGAATCCGCCAACTGACGTGTATGAGACGGAGAAAGAATACATTGTGCGCGTCGAGATCGCTGGAATGCGTGAAGAGGATTTTGAGGTGATCTTTGAGAATGGATATCTCTTCATCAGTGGAGTTCGTCCCGATGTCTCAGAACGGCGCGCTTATCATCAAATGGAAATCCGCTTTGGAAAATTTTCGACCACCATCGCGGTCCCCGGACCTGTCGATTTGGATCGCTCCGAAGCGCAATACAAAGATGGTTTCATGATCGTTCTGTTGTCTAAAGCAAAACCCAGGGAAGATAAGATCGAGGAATAATGCCCGCCTCCCGCTGGCAAACCAGTATGGCCGAGCTATTCGAATGGATAGGGCAGGCCGACGATGAGCTGAAGATGCTTGTGCCGTCGGTCTTTTCTCGATTCACAAAGAAGGAAGATTTGCCCGAAAAGGATGACGCACAAAAGAATGACGCGCCCAAATTTCCTGACATATTGCCGATCCTTCCTTTGCGCGGCGTGGTGGTTTATCCGCAAACTGCGGTTCCGCTAACGGTTGGACAGCCGCGTTCGATTCGCCTCGTGGACGATGTAGTGGCTTCCGATAAATTGGTTGGTCTTGTAGCTGCTACCAATCCCGAACTTGAATCCCCGGGCCGAAATGATTTATATAAAGTTGGAGTCGTGGCTACGGTGCATCGACTCTTGCGCGCACCGGACGGCACGGTTCGTTTGCTGGTACAAGGGATGGACCGTTTTCGGCTTGGCGAGTTTGTCACTGAAGAACCGTATCTTAAAGCTCACATTCATCTGGCGCCTGAAGTGGTGGAGCAAGGTTTGGAGATTGATGCCCTGGCGCGCAATGCGCGCGATCAATTCCAGCAAATTACCCAAATGATTCCTTCGTTTCCTGAGGAACTGGTCAATTCGATTACCACACTGGAAGACCCTTTGCAAGTCGTTTACACGATTGCGAACTTCCAGCGAATTGATTTGAAGGACGCACAGGAAATCCTTGATATCAATTCGGTAAGCGAAAAACTTCGCAAGCTCATTGGCTTGTTGGTGCGCGAGGCCGAGGTTTTGACTCTTGGACAAAAGATCCAAAATGAAGCGCGCGGCGAGATTGAAAAAGTTCAACGCGAATATTATTTGCGCGAACAAATGAAAGCCATTCAAAAAGAGCTCGGCGAGAAAGATGAACAAGCCGCCGAGCTGGATGAATTCCGCAAAAAGATTGATGAAGCCAAGATGCCAGAAGAGGCGAATAAACAGGCGCGCCTTGAATTGGATCGTCTCTCGCGCTTGCCAACCGGCGCTGCTGAGTACGGGGTGATTCGCACTTATCTCGATTGGTTAGTGACATTACCATGGTCGAAATCCACCGAAGATAATCTCGATATTACTCACGCCCGCGAAATATTGAATGCCGATCATTACGGATTGGAAGATGTAAAGGATCGCATCCTTGAATTTCTTGCGGTTCGAAAGCTGCGGCTGGATCGCAAAGACGAAGTCAGGGAGCCATCGAAAGATCAAATCCGACGGGAGCGTGAAGGCGTCATCTTGTGCTTTATTGGCCCGCCGGGAGTCGGTAAGACCTCATTGGGACAATCCATTGCGCGCGCCATGGGACGAAAGTTTATCCGTGCTTCGCTGGGCGGAACGCGCGATGAGGCGGAAATCCGCGGGCATCGCCGTACTTATATTGGCGCCCTACCGGGACGCATTTTGCAATCGCTTAGGCGCGCTGAAACCAGGAATCCAGTCTTTATGCTGGACGAGGTGGATAAACTCACCTTTGATTTTCATGGCGATCCTGCATCGGCGCTGTTGGAAGTCCTGGACCCGGAGCAGAACTCGGAATTCCGCGATAACTATCTTGAAGTTTCGTTTGATCTATCGCAAGTCTTCTTCATCACCACTGCGAACACCGCGGAGACGATCCCCGGCCCATTGCTTGACCGCATGGAGATTATTTGGCTTTCCGGTTATACCGATAATGAGAAGGTTGCTATTGCAAAAGGATATCTGATCCCGCGCCAGATTCGCGAGAATGGTCTGCGCCCCGAAGAAATTAGTTTCACCGACGAGGCTTTGCAGCAGATCATTCGCGACTATACCCGCGAGGCGGGCGTTCGTAATTTGGAGCGAAAGATCGGCGCAGTTGCGCGCAAAGTTGGAACTCGCATTGCGGAAGGCAAAGGCGATAAGTTCAATATCACACCCGATCAGATCGAAGAGTTTCTTGAACATCCAATCTATTTTGGCTCGGAAGAATTGAATGAACGTACTTCGGTTCCGGGCATTGTGCCGGGATTGGCATATACGCCATTTGGCGGAGACATATTATTTATTGAAGCGACGCGTATGCCCGGCGGACGCGGTTTTCAAGTTACCGGTTCGATTGGGAACGTCATGCAGGAATCCGCGCGGGCGGCGTTATCATACGTCCGATCGCGAGCTGAAGCGATGAATCTACCGAACAAATTCTTTGAAAAGAACGATATTCATATGCATATTCCTGCTGGCTCTACACCAAAAGATGGACCATCGGCGGGCGTGACGATGGCAACGGCTTTGGTGTCGTTAATTTCTGGGCGCAAAGTCAAGCCGCATCTGGGGATGACCGGTGAGATCACGCTTCGAGGCCAGGTTCTGCCGATCGGCGGTGTGAAAGAAAAAGTCCTAGCTGCGCACCGCAACGGTCTGCGGACGGTAATCCTGCCGAAGCGCAATAAATTTGATCTTGACGATGTGCCGGACGAAATCAAGAAGTCGATGGAATTCATATTCGTTGAAACAGTTGATGATGTTTTGAATGCCGCCTTGGAATTGGCGCCGAATTCGGTTCACAAGAAAGAAACGAAGAAACTACCAAAAAAGGGAAAGGCGAATGGCAAAGTTAAAAATCATGCTAGCAGAAGATGACCTTTCCATGATCAATCTGCTGAAAACGTTATTAAAGATGGAGGGCTTCAATGTCCTCGCACTTGATGCGGATGAAAATGTTGTGAAGGCTTTTAGCGATCATTGCCCCGATGTTTTGTTGATGGACGTTCATCTTTCGCATCAAAATGGCTTGGAGATTTTGGATTCGATTCGCGCTTCGACGGGCGGATGTAATGCGCGCATCATCATGACATCGGGACTCGATGTCAAAGATGATTGCATGAAGCGCGGAGCGGACGGATTTATTCTCAAGCCATTCATGCCCGATGATTTGATCAAGATGTTGAGAGGAAAATAAATTATGGCGGCATCCTCGCCTATTGCTCTCCGCGAATTTTGTTTCCCGGAAGACTATGATGCGGTGATGCGGTTTTGGGATGGCATTGAGAAAGGTGTGCGCATCGGCGCTTCGGATGCGCCTTCTGAAATTCAAAAAAAGATTCAACGCGATCCGGATCTGTTTTTGATTGCCGAGTCTGATCATAAAATTGTTGGTACGGTAATCGGCGGATTTGATGGGCGTCGCGGCATGATTTATCATTTGGCGGTTGCCGCCTCATTTCGCGGACAGGGAATCGGCAACCGACTCATGGGCGAAGTTGAAATCCGGTTGCGCGCAAAGGGTTGTATAAAGTGTTATTTGTTGGTCTTGGAAGATAACGTTGAAGCAACCGTGTTTTATGAACACCTTGGCTGGGAATTGATGGCGGGACATTTAATTTATGGGAAAGAATTGAGATGAGTCTTCGCTTTGCAATTCTTACGGTTTCTGATCGTTCAGCGCGGGGCGAACGCCCCGATGCATCCGGCCCGGCGTTGGTTGAGATGGTCAGCCGTCAGGGTTGGGAAGTGATCCGTCAAAGCGTATTACCTGATGACTTTAACCTTCTGCGCGAACTACTGGTGAACTGGTCGGATCGTGATGATGTAGATGTTATTTTGACAACCGGCGGAACAGGCTTTTCTCCGCGCGATGTAACGCCGGAGGCGACGCGCACAGTGATCGAGCGCGATGCGCCTGGGCTTGCGGAAGCGATGCGGACGGCGAGTGCAGCTAGATCGCCTCACGCCATGCTTTCACGTGCAGTGGCCGGTATTCGCGGCAGGGTGTTGATCATCAATTTGCCGGGCAGCCCCAAAGCGGCTGTTGAAAATTTTCAGGTTGTGATTCCCGCACTGGACCATGCGGTGAAGTTGTTGCGAGAGGACCACGAGGCGGAAAAAGGGCATTAGAAAGTTGTAGTATAATCCCGCCGCTTGATGCTTTTCGCTTCATCGAATCATTTCAATCACCGGTGAAGGGACAAAATAATATATAACAAGGAAAGATGTATGATTGATGTAAACGACCTTCGTAAAGGGGTAACTTTTGAACTGGATGATGCACTCTTCAAAGTGCTGGAATACAGCCACAACAAATCCGGACGCGGTAATGCCTCGATTCGCGTCAAAGCGCGAAATATGTTGACTGGCTCCAACATTGAAAAAACCTTTCAATCTGGCGACCGCGTGCAGGACGTGCGCCTCGAATTTCATACTGTTTCATTTTTATATGGAGACGGCGAGTTATATTATTTCATGGACAGCGAAACTTTTGAACAGTCTGCCATTCGTAAAGATGTCCTCGGCGACGATGCTTTGTATCTAAAAGAGGCCATGGAAGTTAAATTGACTTTCTATAAAGGCGAGCCTTTGGATATCGAGTTGCCGACCTCGGTGGATCTAAAAGTCCTTGAAGCGGAAGTTGCGGTGCGCGGTGATACAGCCACTGGCGTAACAAAAAAGGTCAAGACGGAAACGGGACTTGAAGTTCAATGCCCGAATTTTGTCAAAACCGGCGATATCATCCGCGTGGACACACGCACCGGCGAATACGTAACGCGAGTTTAGTATTCATCTCACCTGATTAACAGCGACGGATGACTGAAAGCGATAACGCCACGGTTATCCGTCTCTTATCTTATGAGAACTCCTGCCGGCAAAGACTGCAAATATTTTTACGGAGATTACTACCGAGGCCGCGACCTTGAAGAGTGTAATCTCCTTAAGGCCTCGAATCAAGCCTGGTCTGCGGATCTGTGCCGCACTTGCCCCGTGCCGGGAATTTTGCAAGCCAACGCCTGTGAGTTTTTGCAGCTGCGTGGAGTTGCGAATCGTCCATTGACTGCTGGATTTCAGCGACGTGTTCAAGTGACCGCGTATTGCGAGAAGACTCACAGGAATGTAGACGAGCCGCACATTGGATGCGGGGAATGTCATCCGCTTCCGCCTGTATTTGAAATAAAATCAAAATAAAGATTTCGAAATTCTTTTCATTTCGTTCTCGAAGAAAAACTCAACATGAATCTCACGCTTCTCCTTGACCTTGACGATACTTTGCTGGAAACCAACATGGGTGCTTTCGTCCCCGCTTATTTTCAGGCGCTCTCTCAAAACCTTGCAGAATATGTTCAATCCGAAAAGATGCTGCCCGCGTTGATGAAGGGCACTGAACTAATGCTTGCCAGCGAAGATCCAACGCATACATTGCAAGAAGTCTTTGAAACTTATTTCTATCCCAAATTGGGCGTTCCTAAAGAGCAAGTCAATCATGTGATCGAACAGTTTTATGATGAAGTATTTCCATCCATTGGCAGCGTCACCAGAAAACGCGAGGGCGCGGTTGATTTGGTGGATTGGACATTTTCGAAAGGCTACCGCGTCGCGATTGCGACCGATCCGATTTTTCCGCGCAAAGCCGTCGATCATCGAATCCGTTGGGCTGGCCTCGACCCCGAACGTTTTGAGCTGATTTCATCTTTTGAAACATTTCATTTCACAAAATCGCATCCTGCTTATTATGCCGAAGTGCTGGGTCGACTTGGCTGGCCCAATGATCCTGTCTTGATGGTGGGCAATGATGTTGAACGCGATCTTAAACCCGCTCAAAGTTTAGGATTGAAAACATATCACGTGAATGAAGAGTCCGCCTCGGGGTCCGGGCCTGACGCGGCTGCCAGTGGTAAATTATCTGATCTACGCTCGTGGTTGGAGTCCACCGATCTTGCATCCCTTGAGCTGTCCATTCAAAATCCCTCGGCAATCCTCGCTGTGATGTTTTCTACTCCTGCTGTCTTGCAGAGTCTTGTTGCATCAGTTCCTGATAAGGCTTGGCCGCGCAAACCCATCGCTGAGGAATGGGCTTTGGTTGAGGTCATCTGCCATTTGCGAGATACGGAACGCGAGATTCATCAGATGCAGATAAGCACATTGCTGAATGGAAATGAACCGTTTATTACGCGACCTGATAGCACAGTGTGGGCGAAGGAACGTAACTATTTGAAGGAAGATGGTCCGAGGGCGCTGCGAGATTTCACCTCTGCGCGCATGGAGACGCTGGCAAGGTTAAAAGGGCTGGAGGATGCGGTTTGGAAACAAAAAGCGCGTCATGCAATTTTCGGCCCGACACATTTTCAGGAAGTCATTGGCTTTATAGCGGATCACGACCGCATGCACATTCAGCAAGCTTGGAATATATTAAAGACTTTTTGAGGCCGCATCGCTTTCTTCTATTGAGTGTTATTATTATATAAGTCAATAGGACAAGATTTGCTTGTCCTATTTTTTTAGGAGAGTGTTATGACGAAAAGAGTTGTTGTGACAGGGCTGGGATGTGTAAGCCCATTGGGAAATAATGTCCTAGATACCTGGTCTTCATTAGTAGCTGGAAAATCCGGCGCGGGTCCCATCACTCGATTTGATGCGACCAAATATAAAACGAGATTCGCTGCCGAGGTAAAAGGCTTTGACCCGGTGGCTTTGTTGGGAGCGCGCGATGCACACAAGTTTGATCGCTATGCACAACTGGCAATTGCCGCCGCGCAGGAAGCGTTGACTCAATCCGGTTTGGTGATTGATGATTCGAACCGCGACCGTGTGGGAATTTTGATCGGTACGGGCATTGGTGGAATCACCACGTTTATGGAAAACGTTGACACATTGCGTCAGCGCGGCCCGGAACGCGTCAGCCCATTTCTGGTTCCGATGATGATCGCAGATAGCGCGGCCGGTCTGCTGGCCATTCGCATCGGAGCGCGCGGTCCGAATATGGCGATTACGTCCGCTTGCGCAACCGGAACGAATGTTATTGGCGAGGCGTCAGAAATGATTCGGCGCGGTGCGGCGGATATCATGTTCGCCGGCAGTTCCGAGGCGGCCATTGTCGAGCTGACCATTGCCGGGTTGAATGTTATGACTGCTCTCTCGACGCGTAATGATGCGCCGGAGAAAGCTTCGCGGCCCTTCGATAAGAATCGGGATGGGTTTCTGATGGGTGAAGGCGCGGGCATGATCGTGCTTGAGTCGCTTGAACATGCTGAGAAGCGTGGGGCAAAAATATTATGTGAATTGAAGGGCTATGGAACATCGGATGATGCGTATCACATCTCTGCGCCGGATTTACATGGCGCGGGTGCGGCCATCTCGATGAAGCGGGCTCTCGAAGATGCAGGCCTCAATGTCACGGATATTGGTTATATCAACGCACATGGCACTTCCACTGTCTTAAATGATAAAAGTGAAACCGCCGCGATCAAAACGGTCTTTGGTGAGCATGCCTATAAAGTCACTGTCTCATCCACAAAATCCATGACCGGTCATTTACTCGGCGCGTCCGGCTCGGTGGAGGCCGTGATTTGCGCCAAGGTGCTGCAAGAAAATATTTTGCCTCCCACAATTAATTACGAAACGCCTGATCCGGATTGCGATTTGGATTATGTTCCGAACAAAGCGCGTCCGGCCGAGCCGAAACATGTCATGTCAAATTCGTTTGGCTTTGGCGGTCATAATGCGACACTGATTATGAGTCGCTTTGAGTCTTGATTTGGACTTTGTCATAAAGCTTAATCCATTTATCCGGGTTGCTTGAAAAGGAATCCTTATGCCATATGCACATATCACAGGGTGGGGAATGTCGGTTCCCGAAACTGTGTTGACCAATGACGATCTATCCAAAATGATAGATACCAACGATGCCTGGATTCGTGACCACACAGGTATTCGGGAACGACACATTGCACGCGAGAATCAATTCCCATCCACGCTAGGTGTTGAGGCTTCCATTAAAGCGCTTGAAGTTGCCAACGTTAGACCAACAGATATTGATTTGATCATCTGCTCAACTTCTTCACCTGAATATATTTTTCCGGCAACGGCCTGTTTGATTCAGGATCAGCTGGGTGCGTCCAAGGCGGGCGCGTTCGATCTCCTAGCGGCATGCAGCGGATTTATCTTTGCGGTGAACATGGCCGCCCAATCCATTCGTTCCGGTTCGATCAAAACCGCGTTGGTCATTGGCTCGGAAACACTTTCACGTTTTGTGGATTGGAAAGATCGCAATACATGTATTCTTTTTGGTGATGGGGCGGGAGCGTTTGTTTTGCAGGCGAGCGAACAACCTGGTGGAGTTTTGTCGGCGGTGATGCACTCGGATGGTTCCGGCGGCGATTCGCTTTCCCTTCCTGCTGGCGGAAGCCACTATCCCGCAAGCGAAGAGACGGTACACAAGGGAAAACATTACATCCAAATGGACGGCAATAAAGTCTTCCGATTTGCGACGCGTGTCATGGGTCATGCCGCCATAGAAGCGTTGGAATTGGCAGGATTGACGACCAATGATGTTCAATGGATCATTCCTCATCAGGCCAATTATAGAATCATTGAGACTGCTGCGAAGTATTTAAAGATGCCCTTGGATAAATTCATTATCAATGTGGATCGGTATGGCAACACCTCCACTGCGTCCATTCCGATTGCCACGGTGGAAGCGATTGAAAAAGGATTGGTTAAACCGGGTGATAAGATTGTGCTGGTCGGTTTTGGCGCAGGGCTAACGTGGGGCGCGTTGGTCGCTGAATGGACCGGGCCTTTGCCTGTCGAGCATAAAGTTCATCCTGAGCGCTATCGCGTCTGGGCGCGGGTTCGCTCCATAATCAATCGCCTGATTCGTATTGTCGAGGGATTGTTCTGGGGCCGCGATTCCTAAGTCGATGAGATCAAATTAATGTAATCTTAATAAAAAATCGAGACCTTTTGGTCTCGATTTTTTATTGACTACTTGCCATGCAGGAAGCTACCCTACTTTGGAAGAATGTGAATGGTCTGCAAAATGTGCTTAAAAAACGTTTTGATAATTTGGATCAGGCTTGGACCGGGAGCTGGATTCAATACCAGCGGCGGACGCGGCGCCTGCTTGAAATCGAAATCCTGAGTCAGATCGCCGAGAATAGATGCATTTTCGCGTACGTCAGGACGAGGGTCGGGGCGGTTATCCGTTTGCGGGTTAATGCGCTGGCTCGTGAGAAAATCATCTTCAATAAACTTGACATACGCGTCGAAGCTGAGAGTCTGGTGATCAATATAACCTCTCTTTGCGTAAGGACTGATGACGAGACTAGGCACGCGGAATCCATATCCGTTTACATCCACTGTCGGCGGAACCACATGATCATAAAAACCACCCCAGTCGTCCCATGCCAAAAATATCGCGGTGCTCGACCAATCCGGCCCTTGCATAATGGCGTTGATCAAACCAGTGACATATGTCTGTCCAACCGTGATGGATGACGGCGGGTGCTCGCTGGTTTTATCATTTGGAATGACCCAGGATACATTGGGAAGTGTGCCGTTTTGCGCGGCCGTGTAGAATTTATCCAGTTGTTGAATGTTGCCCAACTGTTCATCCTCGTGAACTGTATCAAAATATGGCAGCGGATTCCAAATCTCCGGTGTTGTGGCTTTCTGGGGCTTGGGGCTGCAAGCTACGGCATCATCGTCATCGCAGTCGGGCTGGGTCCCGGGGGCCACGTAGTATCTCCATGATACGTTATTCTTGTACAGCAAATAGGTTAAATCCGTCCAAGCATAAATGGGCGCTTTGTAGGGCGTCACGCCCAGGACAATGCTGTCTGGTTTATCAATTTCACTGGTACAACTCATTGGGTCATGACTAGTGCATTTCGCGGACCATTCCGAGACCATAAAAAGATGCGCAGGTAAACTCCATGATGAGGTGGGTTCAAACATGTGATCTTGAAGCACGAAGTTTTGCGCGTATGTCCAGTAGTTGGGAAGCTCACGCGCATCATGATAGCCCATTACATCCGGCTGGCTTCCCATCATTCCTTGGACGCAGTTCGGATCATCGTTGTGCTGGCAATAGGTTTGGACTGCAGCTCTTTGAACTTCGACAAACCCATCCATTTTGCCACGATCCAGATCTGTCAGATATGCTCCCACACCATGACCGCCTCCGGTGTTGGTGACACTCGGATCATGATAGGGTTTGACGCATTCTTTGGTCTCCGAGTCCGGTGAGCAGACGGTTGGAACGCCGTTCTTCATCGGAATTCCATCTGCACCGGGATAAGTGCCAAAGTAAGAATCGAATGAACGATTCTCTTGCATGATGATGACAATATGCTGGATTTTGTGAATGCCGGACAAATCGCTGGAAGCATTGTTCGATTGGGATTTAGACGTTGCGCAACCCGCCGCGATGAAAAAGATCATCATCGCCGAAATGATTCGATATTTGGTATTCATTTTTCTCCATATTCGGGCTGATTGAAATTCAATAGCGTTATATTATATCTGAATGCTTAGCCCAAAATGAGAGTCTTGAAACTCTAAAAGCTTTGGTGTTGTTTCAGAGCAATCTGTCCAGCTCTTGAATGGAATTCACTGGCTGCTTGCAAACAAAATGTTCGCAAACGTAAACCGTTGGTTTGTTTTGTCTCAACGGACGATCCATTAACAATGTGGGTGCACTTTTCGGTGGAGGATAAGCGGACGCTGCGATGATAGTATTGGGTCTATATTTCGTTTGGATGAATTGAATTATCTCCTGTGCGTCTTCATTCTTTGCGTCAAACACGACTGCAATCTGCTTGCCGTTATCTAGGGCAAAGTCCGCGGCTGATAGCCAGCGTGCGAATCCCATTGGATAACGTAATGCCGAATCGGTTAGCATGCGAAGCGCTTTCTCCGCCGCATCTTGATATTCGCCTTTATCCGTGAATGCAGCCAATTTCAACAATGCTTCACAGGCTAGAGCACTACCGGATGGTGTCGCATTGTCCTGCAGGTCTTTCGGTTTTATCAATAAAACTTCTCCGTCATTGGGTATGTCAAAAAAACCTCCGTTTGAATCGCTAAAGCGAATAATCATATTGTCGGCTAATTCCACCGCTGCAGTAAACCAGCGATTTTCAAAGTCGGTTTGATATAGTTTGAGCAGGCCGATGATCAGCGAAGCATAATCTTCGAGAAAAACTTCATCGGTCCATTTTCCGTCACGCCATGAGCGATGCAATTCACCGTTTGAATACAAGTGATTCAATAAGAAATTTGCGCTGCGGGTAGCCAATATTATATATTCAGCTGCTTTCTTCTCATCATCAAGAACACACCCAGCTTCCGCGAACGCATTAAGCATCAGACCATTCCAGGCGGTCAATATTTTATCGTCAGTGTTGGGGCGGATGCGTTGAGCGCGGGCGGTGAGAAGTTTGGAATGGCAATCAGCCAATTTAGCGACAGCCGCCTCATCGTCCATTTTGAAGCGGGCAGAGAGAGATGCATCGTCGAGCGCGCGTTGTAAAACAGTTTTGCCTTCCCAATTGCCTTTCTCTGTAATTCCATATGCCGCGCTGAAAAATTTAAAATCCGAATCATTTGCGATTGCTTCTTGAATTTCTGATTTTGTCCAAACATAGAATTTGCCTTCCTCGCCTTCCGAGTCCGCGTCCAGCGATGAATAGAATCCGCCATCAGAACGGGTCAGCTCGCGCGCGACAAAGTCAAGTGTTTCGATGACCACGCGCTTGAAGAAAGGTTGACGAGTGAGCTGCCAAGCGTGAAGATAAGCTAGCACGAGCTGAGCATTATCGTAAAGCATCTTCTCGAAATGCGGGACGCGCCAGAAGTTGTCGGTGGAATAGCGAGCGAAGCCTCCGCCGACCACATCGTACATGCCGCCGCGCGCCATGGTTTGGAGCGCGTGGAGGGCAGTATTCAATGTTTCTTCTTTGCGTTTTGGCTCAGACAAACACCGATGAAATAAATATTCAATCGTCATGGGCTGAGGGAATTTTGGAGCCGCACCCCAGCCGCCATAACCCCAATCATAATTATCCAAGATGGCCGCAGTGATTTGATTCAAGTTTTCCTGTGAAAGGCTAACGGGTTGGGCCTCGATCGACGAAGTCTGTTGTAATTGTTGAATGAGTTGATCCCCAACCCGATGAACCTCCTCCGGTTCATTGGCCCATGCGTTGGCAATGCCAAGCAAAAGGTCGTGAAAGGACGGAAGGTTGAAACGCGGCACAGGCGGAAAATATGTTCCCGCATAAAATGGATGCAGATCAGGCGTGAGGAAGATAGACATGGGCCAGCCGCCGGAGCCAGTCAACGCAGTGGTGGCTTGCATGTAAATGCTGTCGAGGTCGGGACGTTCTTCGCGATCCACTTTGATGTTGATAAAGTGTTCGTTCATAATGGCGGCAATGGCTGGATCTTCGAAGGATTCGTGCGCCATCATGTGACACCAATGACACGCCGCGTATCCAATGCTGAGGAAGATTGGTTTATTTTCAGCGCGCGCCTTTGCAAAGGCTTCTTCACCCCAAAGGTGCCAGTCAACAGGGTTATTTGCGTGTTGGAGTAAGTAGGGTGATGTGGAATCTTTGAGATGATTCATGAAGGGGATGTTATTTCACGTACACTACCAGGGTATAGTCTACTTCCATACCTGCGGCAGGAACAATATCAATGATGTAGTCTTGGGTTGTAGGCAATTTCATACTGAAGGTTGTCGCACCGCTGACAGAGCGAATATATGGTTGTCCATCGCCGAAGCCATAAACTGTTAATGCTGCATTTTTGCCTACGCCGTTCAAGTACACATCCATATATTGATCTTTTTGCGCAAAGAGTACATAAGAAATAACGTACCCTCCGGCAGTTTTGCCGGGTAAGGCGATGTTATCTTTACCGGTTGCAAAGGTGATTCGTGCGGGGGTTTCTATGGTCAACGTAAAGTTTTCGGTGGATGTAGCGCCTTGAATTGTAAAGTAATAATCCTCCGTAACAGGCAGGAGTGTATTCAAGGTTTGCCCGGCATTGAGCAGGGATGTGCCGCCCGCCGTTTTGATCGTCATCGTGACATCATGATTATATGAATCAACCTCGGTGATCATCGGTTGTCCCTGCGCGGCGTTGAGAACATAATATAGACTCTGGCCGGCCTGGATGGTTCCGGTTACAACGCCGGAGGTCGCGTCAGTGAGGAAATTGATGCGGGTGGCGGCGGGCAGGACCGGGGTCGGAGCAAGTAGCGAAATGGTTGGCGAAGCAGCAGGAGCCGGCGACGCGGTTGGAGGCATCGCCGTCGGTGTAGCTTGTGCTTGAATTGCTGCCATGGTCGCGGCTACGACCGTTGCAACGTCGTTAGGCGAGGTCGTTGGTATCGCGGAATTCGAGCCGGTACATGCGGCACTAGCAACGAAGATTGCAAGCAAAGCAATAAATGGCTTCCAAAGATTGATAAATGACCTCATGATGAATCTCCTGGTTGAAAAGTATATCGTATTAACCAAAACAATAGACGATTCAAGGTCGTAATTTGTTTCGTGCTGAATCAAAAAATCTCGGAAGCTTTGCGGCGTCCGAGATTCATGTTTGGAATTAGCTTTTTGAGAAGACAGGGTCTTTCATTTGAGTGATGATGATGAGGCTGATGATGATCAGCCCGACTGCAAGCAACAACGATGGAGTGAACGAACCACCGGAAGTCTTTAGTGCCACCATGATGGAAACATAAATTACCGAGGCTTGACCAAAGAGTTGCATCAGTCCATTGGAAGTTCCTTCGGGCGTGGGTCGGGTGACCTCGGCCGCGTATTGAAAGCCGATTGGGCCGGTGCTGATGAGGAAGAAGCCAAGCCAAAATCCCGAAACCATTAGCAGCCAATAGTTGGTTGCATAAGCGACGCCAAACAGGCCTGGGATAGCAAACAAAAACCCGATCAGCAGATAACGGATTCGCTTGCGTTGTTTATCCGAGAATGGCGGTATAACAACCGCGCCGAGGATTCCGCCGATCACCATCAGTGCGCCCAGCGTGCCTGCATCGGTCGGAGTGAATCCGCGTGGGCGGATGATATCTTCAACCCAGGTCGAGACGCCATTGAAAATTCCGAGACCGACGAATGACACGAACAGGAGAAGCCAGAAGTCCTTGATGACGAGCGCATGCTTCAAACCATCCAGCATCAGCGAGCGGACTTCCTGTCCGGGCGGGCAGGGAGGCGTGGCGGGTTTCTCGCGAGCCAGGATCAAAAAGAGTAAGGATGAAAATGCGGCAATAACGCCAAAGATCAGTTGCTCTCTCTCTATGGACATCCCGCCTTGCAAAAGAATCGGAGGCACCGCTTCGCCAACGGCCACGCCGAGCAGACTCGAAAGCGTGACTAATCCAACTGCTGTAGCGCGTTCTTCCAGACCGAACCATTGCGCCGGGACTTTGGTCCAGGCGTTGAGCAGGAAAGGCTGGGCAATTCCGAGGCCGACCGTACTCCATAAAATCAGCGAATAACTTCCGGATAAGCCGCGCAGGATTCCAAAGATCGCCATCAGGATTGCCCCCAAACCGACCGCTTTATGGAAGCCATAGGTGTCGATTGCCCACGAAACGGGCAGCGAGAGCGGAATGAAAGCGATCATGAACAATTCCGCAAATAAACCGATCTGCGCGTCAGAGACTCCGTAGAAGTTCGCGGCGGGCGTGGTGATGGGCGCGTAGGAGATCCAAAGAATCTGAATGGTGATGTTAATGAACATGAATACGGCCAGCACCACCCAGCGGTATCCATACAAGCGATAACTTTTGTCAGCCATGTTTGCTCCGGTTTGATCGAAGATGTCTCAGCACAGATGTGAAACACCCGTGCCTTGAATTGGTTGCCGCAGAATTATAGTCCTGACTCGCCCAGTTCGTAAGCGCTCTTGAGCAAGCCGATCAACGAAGGTACTAATAAGTACATAAATCTAAATTTCAACGCGATGCTAGATTGCTAATAAGATAGACGGATATATAATAGACCACAAGAAAGATAATAGTAATAAAGCAAATGTAAGCTTTTCGAATCTATTTGCCCAAGGGGAAATTTGATT
>Ga0209039_10000547_pt1 | contig 36295 bp, 35 predicted proteins | sample BogFormECP12_OM1_FD_188238 | JGI IMG/M metagenome (GOLD analysis project Ga0209039, IMG submission 188238) | Bog forest soil microbial communities from Calvert Island, British Columbia, Canada - ECP12_OM1 (SPAdes) (version 2) | ecosystem: Environmental > Aquatic > Freshwater > Wetlands > Bog ...
CTCGGCCGATCAACGCCCGCCAGCGAAGTCTCTGGCCGACTTGCGAAAGCTCGCCGACCAGGGAGACGCGGACGCACAATGGCAGATGGGCGTGCGCTGCCATAACGGAGAGGACGTTCCGCGGGATGACGTGCAGGCCATGCAGTGGTTCCTGCGCGCCGCCGAACAAGGGCATGTTACCGCGCAGGCCACTCTCGGCGCCTACTATTGGGCGGGGCGTGGAGTTCCTCAAGATCTTTCCAGGGCCTACTTCTGGTCTGCGCTGGCGCTTGCCCAGGGTGACGAGAACAGCAAGTCTCGACTCGAAGGGCTGGCTTCCCAAATGACCCAGGCGCAGGTCTCCGCCGCGCGCCAGCAGGCCGAAGTCTGGCTTCGCCAGCACAACGCCGCGAAGCCCGCGAGGAACTGAACCGGAGATCATTTCTGGGTTCCCCTGGTCCTCCGTGATAAGGAACTCGCTTCCCATAACCCGTTCGCCTCAAACAGCCGTAAAATAGACTCGTGGCCACGCTACGCGACATCTTGACGGCCGACGACCGCGTTCGCCAGGGCGACCCTGCTCTTTGGGAAAAGCTGGATCGCAATCGAGTACGCTGCTATGCCTGCGGCCACTGCTGCCCGATTCCCGAGGGACAACCCGGTGTCTGCAAGGTTCGCTTCAACCACGGTGGCACGCTCTACGTTCCCTACGGCTATGTCGCCGGAGTTCAGTGTGACCCGATTGAGAAGAAGCCGTTCTTCCACGCTTACCCGGGGGCCCTCGCTTACAGTTTCGGAATGCTGGGCTGCGATCTGCACTGCTCCTATTGCCAGAACTGGGTCACTTCGCAGGCGCTGCGCGACCCGCACGCCGTCTCACCGCCGCTCGCGGCCGATCCCGCGCTGCTGGTCAAAGACGCGCTAGCCCAGGGCGCAAAAGTTGTGGTCAGCACCTATAACGAGCCGCTGATCACCAGCGAGTGGGCGGTTGCGGTTTTCCGCCAGGCACGCCAGGCGGGCTTGCTGACCGCGTACGTTTCAAATGGCAACGGGACTCCGCAGGTGCTCAAGTATCTCCATCCCTGGATCGATCTTTACAAGGTGGACCTCAAGAGCTTCGACGATCGCCACTATCGCCAGCTCGGCGGACGCCTGCAGCCGATCCTTGACACCATCCGCAGTTTGCACCAGATGGGCGTGTGGCTGGAGATCGTCACCCTACTCATTCCCGGCGTCAACGACAGCGACGATGAACTGCGGAACCTGACCGCATTTCTGGCCGGCATTTCGCCCGACATCCCCTGGCACGTCACCGCCTTTCACCAGGACTACAAAATGACTTCGCCCGCCGATACGCGTCCCGAAGATCTGCTGCGCGCCGCCGCCATCGGTCGCGAAGCTGGATTGCGCTACATCTACGCCGGCAACCTTCCCGGGCAGGTCGAGGGCCTCGAAGACACGCATTGCCACCAGTGTGGAGAATTGCTGATCCAGCGCTATGGATACTCGATCGAAAAATACAGGTTGACTCCAGAAGGCGATTGCCCGGCCTGCCACGCGCCGCTCCCCGGCCGCTGGTCGAAGAAATTCGACGGCCAGATTGCGGCCTCGCCTTTTCTGCCCCGCGGGCGGGCGCAATTGGTTAAAATCCTCTCGCGACAATAATCAACATTCATGCGCACGGCAAAAACATTGCTGCTGAGAGTCTTGTTGTGTCTGGTCTTATTGAGTCTGGATCTGGGCTGTTCTCCGCGTGATTTCCTGACGCGCCGGCTCGCCGCCGATTTGATCTCGGCCTCCGACGCATTCAAAGCGCCGCAATTGTTCTGGCTCAAGACCGGCATCGTTTCCAATAAGGATTTCAGTTCTCCCGATTTCATGGTGTTACAGCGCCGCGGATGGATCATCGGCACCGGCCAGAAATGTCCCGCCGGAGTCGACCCTCCGCCATGCTGGGACGTATTGCTCACGCCGCTCGGAGTGGATACGATACGACCCCTGATTACGAGTGCCCTTCCCGACAATGGCCCGATCGGGATCCAAGTCGCGCGCCGCGAACTGCTGGGCATTTCCGGAATCAGCAAGGCGGGCAACTTCGCCGACGTCGAGTTCACCTGGCGTTGGGTTTCCATCAATCAAGTTGGCACGGCACTTTACGACAGCGGAGTTCGCTACCGGTCGACCGTCGGATTCCGTGGCTATGACGACGGGTGGCGCGTCGTGGACCAAAACGTACCGAGCAACCAGACGCTGGATGAGGCGCTACGCAACGCTCAACCCACCGCACCGTAACCGAACTGATTTGCACGCTGAAGATTCGGGGCTAGACCCACTACCACAAAGCACACGGAGGTACACGAAGATTCAAATTCCGTAATGATTTCCTTCGTGCTCCCTTCGTGTCCTTTGTGGTTGATGACTTTAGGACACTATCGACCTCGCGAAACGTTTGCCACCAGCAGCGCGCGCGGTGTATACCTCGTAGTTCTTGAAAAGTGTTATCGAAAATTCTATGCGACGATCTTCTATGCGCCAATCAATCCTGCTCGCCTCAATCGTGTCCGTCATTTGCGCTTCGATCTTTGCCCATGCCCAAACCGCAAAGCCCAAGCTCACGCTCGATGAATTCTTCAACTCGGTTAGCTTCCCCGCGGTGAAAGTTTCGCCGGACGGCAACTCCGTCGTCATCGCAACGGAAAAGGCCGACTGGGATCAGCAGATCTTCCGCAAAGAACTCTGGCTCTACCGGACCGCTGGCGGCAGCCTGACGCAGTTGACGCAATCCGGGCATGACAGCGCGCCGCAGTGGTCGCCTGACGGCCAGTGGATCGCGTTCCTCTCCGAGCGCAAAATCGCCGATGCCAAAGATGGAGACGCAGGAGACGGCAAGGATAAGGATAAAGAAAAAGACGTTGCCCAGCTGTTTCTGATTTCGCCCAGCGGCGGCGAGGCCTTTGCCATCGCTTCAGGCGAGGACGAAGTCCACGCCTTTGCCTGGTCTCGGGACTCGAAGGCAATCGCTTTCGCTACCCGCCAACCCTGGACCAAACAGCAGAATGACGATCACAAAAAAGATTGGAAAGACGTGATCCGTTATCGCGGCGATGAGCGCGGTGACGTGATATTCCGCATCACGCTCGATGAAGTCCTGGCACGCCACGCTGCGCTCGGCTCCAAAGAGATCCCTGATGCGGAAAAAGATTCTGGCGCCACGCCCGGCGCAGTCGCCATTGCACGCACGCCTCTGCGAGTGGAGCAAATGAGCATCTCGCACGACGGCAGCCGGTTGGCTTTTGTGACTTCATCGGTGTCCGAACGCCAGGAGAAGGTCGAAGACATTGAACTATACCTCGTCAACTTAGTTAGAAATACAGCGGAAGCCACGCCCATCCGCCTGACCCACAACGAGGCCGTGGAACTGAATCTGGAATGGGCTCCGGATAATCGCCATCTGTTCTTTCAGATCAACCTTGGATCGCTGGAACGAAAGTACGAAGATCCGCAACCGCGCCTCTACTGGGTGGACGCCGGCGACGCGGCCGCCAGCACGTCCGACAAAAGGGAAGTCCAGCGCTGGTTCGCCGACTACCCGGGCGAAGTCGTTCGCTACACGCCGCTGCCCGACGGCTCAGTGCTGTGCGCCTGCCGCACCGGAACCGAGGTGCAGTTGGTATCGCAAGCGAATCCGAAAGCCGCCATCGTGAAGCACGAGGGATGGGCTGGAACCTATGAACTCCCCGCTGCCGCATCGCAATCGCAATCTCAAAGCACGCGCATAGCGTTTGCCTACTCGGCCATCGAACGGCCCACGGAAATCTACATCGCCGACGGCCCCGACAAACTGGCGCAGGCGCGGTCCATCACTTCCTTCAATAAGCTGTTCACCGAACGCGACCTGCCCCGGGCTAAGCCCTATGGCTGGATTTCCGATGACGGCACGCCCGTGGAAGGCATGCTGATGTATCCGCCGGGAAAGTTTGAGGCGAAGAACCTGCCCATGTTTGTGTTCATCCACGGCGGGCCGCAGGATGCCGATGGCAACCACTTCGTAGCCGATTGGTATCAGTGGGATCGCCTGGCCGCCACCGCGGGCTGGCTGGTGTTCGAGCCGAACTATCGCGGCTCGACCGGCTACGGGGACAAGTTCGCGCTGCAGATCGTTCCTGAAATTGTTTCCCGGCCCGGAAAAGATATATTGACCGGCGTCGATGCGCTCGTGAAAGACGGAATTGCCGACGCGAACCAGTTGGCCATTGGCGGCTACAGCTACGGCGGTTACATGACGAACTGGCTGATCACGCAGACCACTCGCTTCAAGGCCGCCGTCACCGGCGCCGGCGCGGTGGAGCACGTCGCCAACTGGGGCAACGATGACACGGTTTTCGACGACGCCTATTTCCTCGGCGGGTTGCCGTGGGAAACCCCTGATCGCTATCGCAGCGAAGCCGCGATCTTCCAGATCAACAAAGTGCGAACTCCCACGCACATGGTTGCCGGCGCGGACGATATTCGGGTTGCGGTGCTAGAGGACTACCTGCTCGATCGCGCCCTGCATGAGCTGAATGTTCCGAGCGACCTGCTGATCTTTCCCGGCGAGGGCCACGAGCTCGCGAAGAATCCCTGGCACGGAAAAATCAAAGTGCGCGAAGAGTTGAAGTGGCTGACGAAGTACGGCGGGGTGACGGGTACGAACTAGTTTGTGTAGAGCGGACACTCTTGTCCGCTGCCTTTGACTCTGGCTTTCGAATCACTCGTAGCTGCTCGCTTCGCGAAGCGCCACCCAAAATCAGGTGCAGAAAAATCAAAGTCAAAGTCAGAATCAAAGTCAGAATCAAAGTCAAAGGCAGCGGACAAGAGTGTCCGCTCTACACGAGCTTTACCTTGCGGAGGGCTTTTGCAGTTGCGCGATTCTCGCGTGGGGCGAAGATTGCTGGTAGCGGGCAATGCCCTGGTACAGCGCTTCCGCGATTTGCTGGCGGTAAGTCGCGCTTTGCAGGTTGCGCTCGTCCGCGGGACTGCTCACAAAGGAAATCTCGGTAAGAATGGCGGGCATGGTCGTGCCGGTCAGCACGGCAAAAGCGGAGTCCTTGATGCCCCGGTTGCGAATGTCCGGGCTGCTCGCCGCCAGGGTGGCGTAGAGAGAACGCTGGACACTGGCCGCGAGGCGGCGCGACTCCTCGATTTTTTCGTGCAAACCTCCGGCCGATAGCGATACCGGCGTCAGCTTGGCGAAGGTTCCATCTTCATGCCTTTCGACTTCCCGGGACCCCGGAGCCGAAAACAGATTCGTGTAGTAGGTCTCAACTCCCCGCGCCGTCGCCGAGCTGCTGTAGTTGGCGTGAACGGAGACGAACAGATCGGCCTGCGTCTGGTTGGCGAAATCAGCGCGCTGATCGAGGGGCAGGTAGGTGTCGCCGGTTCGCGTGAACATTACTTCCGACCCCAATCGCGTTTGCAGCAACTTGCCCAGACGCTGGGTCACGTCGAACACCAGATCCTTTTCCAGCAATCCCTGCCGTCCAACCGTGCCCAAGTCCCAGCCGCCATGCCCGGGGTCTAGCACGATGCGAAATTTCCCGGTTCTCGCCGGCAAAGGTTGGTCGGACGCCTTCGCCGCCAATGCCGCTACAGGAGCCGCTTTCACCGGGGCCGGCGCAGCGTTCACGGACGCCGGCATCCGGTTCGGAGCCATGCCGTTCGGAGCCATGGGGCTCGCCGCCAAAGTTTTTTCGCGGTCGCGCAACTCCACCACCAGGCGATAGGGACTCGACTCCATGCTGACGGAGAAGTTCGATCCGTCCTTGGTGTCGAGCACGATTCGCGTTACGCCGGCGACGGGCTGAGCGATCCGCACACGCGTCAGCGAAACATCGCCGACGTCCATCGTCTTTCCATCTAATTCCGGCGAAAGAACCGTGTCGTGCAGATCGAAGTAGATCCGCTCCGGCGACATCAAACGATGCACTTCGTAGGGCACCTGGTCTTCCATGTCAATGACCACCGTGCTTCCCATGGACGAGGACCAGTGACGCACCCCGGTGATTTTCGGCAGCGCCGCCAACTTGTTTTCCGCCCCGGCGGCGAGTGGCGCTGCAGCGGAACCGAGCTTCGCCGGATTCATCAGATTGTCGGAGACTGCGGGAGATAGAACATCCGCCGGGGGCGCTGGCGGCGTCGTTACCGATTGTGGTGAGATCTCGGTCTTTGTGGCTACGACCTTTGGGACCGCCGTCTTGCCATGAACCTGCATGCCCCACCACGCTCCAGCTGAAAATAACGCGGCCACCGCCACCAGGCCCATCACTACACTCAATCCCGGCCGCGAACTGCCGGGAAGAGAAGTGGGATGCGGAAATGGCAAGACTTGAGGCGGTTCAATCGGAGCCGTCCGTTCTTCGAACTCAAACAGGTCGTCACTCTCAACCGCCTCCGCTGCGACACTGAGCTCAGGCAACTCGACTATGGCGGCGGGAATGACCAGAGGCTGCGATAGTGAGGCCAAGTCTGGTTCTTGAATCGGCGCTGGTGGAGCTTGCGACGCAGCGAAAATGGCTGCGGCTGGCGGAGACGGGGCAAGCCCCGTCTCTACTGTAGTTTGTCGCGGCTCGGCTTCTTGAAGTTCGATCGCCGCCGGCTTCGCCTGCAGGACTTCGTCAGCCACATCCGAGAGCCAATTGATGCGCCGATCCTGATCTTCGGGTTTGAGCGCGGAAAGAACCAGCTCAGCGAACAGATCGAAACAGCGAACGTCGTGATCCGTGAAAGCCCGGGCAGTTGTTGAAAACGCCTGCAGCACGCCCAGTTGCTCGCGCCGGCCACGCAACGGAACCAGAACGGTGGAGCGAGCTCCCATCTGGTGGGCGAAGTCCAGTTCGACGCGAGCGTCGGTTTCACCATCGTCGCAACGAAGAATGCGCCCCGATTCCAGGCAGTCCCGCAGAAACACGGACTCGCCGATCAGGGGAACGCCGCGCTCGACGGCGAGCGGTCCGGCGGCGGCGCGGCACACGATCTGCGATCTTTCGGACGCCGATCTTTCTGCCTCCGACCCTGCGGCCGCCGAGCTTTCCGCAAGCGCGACCACGATACCGTCGGCCTGGGTAATGGCCTGGGCGCGGTCGCAGATTAATTGCAGCACTTCGTCCAGGATGAAGCGTTCCGTCTCGAACAAGTCGCGATCGGAGGCGCATCCTGTGGCCACGCGCCGGTTGCGTATCTGCTCGTGGAGGTCCGAGAAAGCAAGCAGTGCGCGCAGCGCTTCCTGGCGCGCAATCGATTCGAGAACGCGGTTGCCCTCCCGCAGTGGAGAGCCGGGGTCGGCCGTCGTCGCTTCCCAGTCAACTCGGGTTGGATTGGCACTCATGCTGGCGCGGTCAATACCACGAAAAACCTGTGTTCATCGTATCCGCGGCTCGTCGGAAGGCTCATTGCCGGCCTTGGTTCGACCGGGTTCAACCGGCCAAGCTTCACCGGTGTACGTTCAACCGGCGAGTCTCACCATCAAGCGACAGCCACAACTCCAATTTCGAGCGTAATAGTCTTTTGGGGGGTACCGCAATGTCCGTTAGTACACGTCCTATTGCGGTTCTGGGATGCGCAACCGGCGCGGACGGGGTCGGGACGTCCGAGCTACGACCCTTCAGATTTTGCTCTCGGCCTCGATTCGTCCTATCTTTAAAAAGCAGCAAGATGCAACTCCCGGAGATGTGATGATCGATCCAGCCGAGCAGGAAAAGCCAGAGAAACTCAAGAAATCCAGCTGGTGGTGGCCCGGGGTCGTGGCCAGCAGCCTGGCTGGGGCGGCCGTGGTGGCGTTCCGAGGCTGCTGGCACAGCAACATGGGCTGGCCGGTTGGTGTGCAGGGATATTCCTACCAGGTTTGCCTGAACTGCGGCGCCATGCGGCTGTTTGACGAGAAAACCTTCAAAGCGTATGGCCCGTTCCGCTATGGCCTGAACGAGCTCATCGCCTGGGAAAGGTCCACGAAACCGAAATCCCATCCCGTGGCGGATGTGCGGCGTTCGGCATTATAGAGCGGTTCCAGAGTTGCAGTGACCACAAGCATCTGCCGGGCTTCGCCCGTCCCTACACAAACGCTGTTGCGCCGCTCAGGCTCCGGCCGGCTGGCCCTGGCTCTTGTACCACTCCACCGTGCGGCGCAGGCCGTCTTCAAAGTTCACCAGAACCTTGTATCCCAAGTGCTTCTGCGCCTGCGTGATGTCCGCCAGCGAATGTTTGATGTCCCCACCACGCTCCGGACCGTACTTGACGGCGCCCTTGTAGCCAGTCAGTTGTTTCAAAGCCCGGAAAGTTTCATTCAGTGTGGTCCGCTGGCCGGTGGCGCAGTTAAAAACGCGCCCACCACACTCCGCCGCTGGGACCGAGCAGGCCAGCAGATTGGCCGAGACCGCGTTGTCAATGTAGGTGAAATCGCGGCTGGTTTCGCCATCGCCAAAAATCGTCGGCTGTTCCCCACGCAGCATCTGCATACTGAATTTTGCAAGTACGCCCGAATATGGCGAAGAAGGATCCTGCCGTGGCCCGAAAATATTGAAGTAGCGCAGGCAGACGGTTTCGAGGCCATAGCAACGGTAGAACGACACCATGTAAAGCTCGCTGGCCAGTTTGGCCACCGCGTACGGCGAGATCGGGTTTGGGTTCATGGCTTCATGCTTCGGAAGTGTCGGTGTATCCCCATACGCCGAGGATGAGGCGGCATACACGACCCGCTTCACTTTCGCATCGCGCGCCGCGACCAGCACATTGACCGTGCCGTCGACATTGGCGCGGTTGCTGCCGAGAGGGTCCAGCACCGATTTCGGGACCGACGGAATGGCCGCCTCGTGGAGCACGTAGTCGACGCCCGCGCACGCCTTGTGCATGGCATCCAGATCGAGAATGTCGGCTTCGCGGAAATCCATCCGGCTCAGCACTTCGGTGAGGTTCTCGCGTCTGCCGGTGGCAAAGTTATCGATGCCCCGGACCTCGTCGCCGCGTTCCAGCAGAGCGCGCACCAGCGAGGACCCGATGAAGCCGGCAGCGCCGGTCACGAGATATTTAGCCATATCGTTTTAATGATAACGGATGTATTGCCTACCAGGCGCACGGGTCCCGTCACCAGAGGAACTTTGGTTCCGGAGCCCGCCAAACGGCCCGCCAGCCGCTAAAATCCCTGGAGGAAGGATTCAGGACCGGCGAACCCGTTTGGCGATCTGGTGGAATTCATCGCGAGAGAGCAACTGTTTCTTTCGAAAGAACTCCGTAATCTCATCGAGAAAGGCTCTCGGGTCGGCCGACTCCAGGGTGCCCTTCATGCTGTTCTCCTGCATGCTCTTCTCCTCAGCCGATATTCCATTGGAGACGGCGCTGTGGCCACTCAGTGCGTCGAGGAGTTGCTTCAGTTGCAGTTGTCGTTCCGGTTCTAGGTCCGCGAAACAGATGCCCATGCCCAGAAAAGGGTACGAAGTGCGAACCGTGCCCGAAGCCTCAATCCGGATGCCGAACGACTTGAGTACAAGATTCACTTTCGTGTCGACGGGAAACGTGCTGTTCATTTCCACATAGCATCCGTGCAGGCTGACGTCGGTAACGGTCCCCCACATGCGCACGTCGCTGCCCTCCGCTCGAAACTCCACGCTGCCCGAACAACGAAGCCGGGGGCTTTGCCGCCGCTCTTTCCAATCGACGGTGGGCGTAGTTTCTGGAGTTCCGCCGTTCTTTGGCGCTGCATCAGCGGGTACACCTTCCGCCGCGCTCCCTTTTAGCCGGAGAAGATAGTTCACGCCCTCTTCGCCGTTACTGGCGTCTGGAGACAAGCCAGGCTGTTCGGGATGGATATGCGGGTCCACGAACTCCTCCGACAATATGCCGCTCTTAATTGGATCGGAAGATTGCGGAAAAACTTTAGACCGCCGGGAATTGCGACAAAGAAGCGCGAATCTGCTGCCAGAGTTCCTCTTTGCCGGCTCCGGTCTTGGCCGAAAACGCCACGATGGGCACTCCGCCATACGCTTGCCCGAGCGTGCGCATCGCCTGCTGCAACTGGTTGCCAGAGAGCCGGTCGCACTTGGTGGCCACAATCGCATGTGGCCGACCTCTGGACGCCAGGAATTCCAGCAACTGGCCGTCGCTTTCCTGGGGAGGAATGTTCGAATCGACCAGCGCCAGGCACAGCGCCAGGCTCGGGCGTTGGTGCAGGTACGGATCCACAAACCGGGCCCAGTCGGCGGAGATTTCGCGCGAGACCTTGGCGTAGCCGTATCCCGGCAGGTCGGCGAAAAGCAACTCGGGCCGGGGTTGCCCCGCCCTGCGGACTTCATAAAAGTTAATGCTGCGCGTGCGCCCGGGAGTATTGCTGGTGCGGGCCAGCTTTTTGCCCACCAGCAAATTGATCACGCTCGATTTCCCGACGTTGGACCGTCCCAGAAAGGCGATCTCCGGCACACCGGGGGCGGGGAAGTGCGTCAAGTCACTCGCCGACAGCATAAATCGTGCCAGAATCCGCATACAGACAGTTTCCAGTGTTGGGCGGCGCATGGCAAGCGCCGCAGAAAAAAGTTTTGCAGAAAAGATGTTTGCTAAAGCCCGAGGGGACGTTTCGGTTCCACGTCCCGCTCCTCAATCGGATGCAGTTTGTGCCAGACCGTGAGCCCGCCGGCGATGACCAGTCCAATGAGAACGCTGATCAGAAAAAACCAGCGATAAGCCGGCAGCGCGATCAGCAGAATCGCTACTACAACGACCGCGATGATGAGACCCGCCGATCCCTTCAGGCTAAATCCCGACCGGCTGCCTGATTCCGGCTCCATACCTTAATTCTAGCGCCGCCTCCACGACAAAAGAAAAGGCCCGCTCAAACAGCCGGCCTGCTGGAAGCTACTCTGACACTTCTCGGAACGGCGTTGCCCCTCCAAACTTTCTTTGTGATCCATGCGAGTGCGACCCAGGCAAATATGACCCATGCAAAATTAGTTTCGATGGCGGTGCGGTGGCTGCGGCGCTATCGCTGTGGAGTAGTGCTTAGCGAGCAAGCATGCGTTAGCGGCGAGATGCCGGACGCCATTGGCTGGAAGAAGGCGTGCCATTCGGTGCTGGTCGAGAGCAAGGTGTCACGCGGGGATTTTCTGGCCGATCGCGACAAGCCCTTCCGGCAAAAGCCGGAGGTCGGCGTCGGCTGCGAGCGGTATTACCTGGCGCCGCGGGGTCTGATACGGACCGAGGAACTTCCCGCGGGCTGGGGATTGCTGGAGGTCTGCGGGCGCGAGATCGAGCGGGTCAGGGCGTCGGCGAAGAACCTGCGTTCCGAGATTGGATTCCAGAACGAAATGAATCTTCTGCTGGCGAGTTTGCGGCGGGTGGAAATCCGCATTGAACCCGAGAGCATCACCGACTTTCTGAAGTGGAAGAACCGCATGGCGGAGTACAACCGGGGCCGACTGCCCGAAGGTCTGGTTGCCGAGGAAGAGGAAGCCAACGGATTCCTGCTGGGAACCGCTGGCGACTGAGGCTGATTCCGAGCCCCTAAGGGGCCGGCTGATTTCCCGTAGAGATGCGGCTTGCCGCGTCTCCCTAGACGGGGCAAGCCCCGTCTTTACAGATGGAAGTTCCTGCATCCCGACAAAAAAATGAAACCGGGCGGTTAGGCCCGGTTTCGGGAGCGTCGGTTGAGATGCGGTTACATCGCAGCCCGGCGCGGGCTGGTTCGGAGATTTGCGCGAGCGCAGTTCGCGTCCGCTTGTGCCTCTCGCACCAGCAAAGGGTTCAAAAGGAGCGAGAATACGAATGTAACCGAAGAAGCAACTGGGTGGCCAGTGTCAGGTTCCGCGCGATGGTTTTAGTTGTCACCCCAAGCGAAAGATAATAAAACTACTTATCCACTGGATTCGCTGAAGTTTGGGAGGCGGTTCCAGAGTCGCTCACACAGGGGTGCTTCAAAGTGTTGCACAGTATCGGGTGCAAGGGCGGTCACGGAATCCGGAAACACGGAGTTCTCCGGCAGGCCCCTTAGTTCAACCCCGACTGGGTCAGCTTCACCGCACAATAGGGATTCGCGGCTCCGCCCGTCACGTTGCACTTCTGGCCGTTCACCGACCCCGCCGCCAGGGTCGTGAAGTAGATGTTCGTCCCGCCGTTCGACAACTGGTTGTCGATCACAATCCCGCTGGTCCCTCCGAGAGCGCTCGGGGCCGTCACACAAGTGGATGTCGGCGCGCCCGTGCAGGTCGGTGTCGACAACGAAGAGGTTCCAATCGTTGTGCTCTCCAGGTATGCGTTGCTCGAGCCACCCACTCCGAAGAACATCAGGTCCGTCGTTCCGTTGTAAAACTCGGTCAGCGGCGAACACTCCTCACCGACTGTGGTGTTTACAGGAAAGGTGTAGTCCCCCGTGCTGGTGATAACGTGATTCGCGAAGGGGAACATATACATCACTGGATACGACGGCTGCAGCGGGGCGCTCGATGTCCCCGACTTGAACCCGCACGTGATCATGTGCCCCGACGTTGTCCCGTTCAGCCAGAATGCGTTATCCACCGTCCCAGAGTGAAGGTTGCCCCCCGTGCAGTCCCCGTTCCCGTGCCCCGACCCCAGGTCCACGGTGTTGGCTGTTGTGGGCACGCCGGTCGTGAAGTTTGCCGGAAGCTGGGTGACTGCCCCGCCGATGCCCACCACATAGCTGCATCCCGTAAACGCGAATACCTGGTTGATTGCGGGATTGGCGACATCGCTGACCACAATCGGCGCATCCACAACCCCCGTTCCTGCTCCGTTCCCCACCCACCCGATCGTCTGCTGCGCCGTGTACGTCTTAGCCGGGCTGGTCAGTTTAACTGCATACAAGTATCCATACCCGTCTCCGAGAAAAATCCTGCCCGACGTCGTATCGACAACCGGATCGGTCAACACCTTGGTGGCCGCGGTCGAGACCGTGACCGGCCAGTCCGTATTGGCCACCAGCGCCGGGGCTCCGCCGCCGAATACCGGCGTGATCTTGTACAGCAAGCCATTGTCGGCGCCCACGTACGCCGTATCCGAGCTGTAGTCCACCCATGGCGAGGAATTCGAATTGGTCGCGGCGCTTTCGATGGTGAGCGTGGTCATGCAGCCCGCCGTTGTCGGCGTCGTGCACGAAGCCGGCGTCTGCGGACTCAACACCGTTCCCGCCTGCGACGGCGGCGTCGGTATCGGATTCGGCAGCACCAGAACGTGGAAATAAGAAGCCGTGGTTGTGCTTTCCACGAACGCCACCTTCGTTCCATCGGTCGACAGCGTCGGCGACGTTTTGATCTGCCCCCCCGTGTGCGTCACCGTGTTGTAGGCGAATGCCACCCACGGCGTTCCGCTATTGCACGGCGGAGTCGCTTGTGTGTACAGGTTGTTGATGCCGACCAAGTTGGCCTGCGTCCCTGAAGTCACGGTCAGCCCAAACAGAACGTAATCGGAATTGCAACTCTCCGCGACTACGTCAAACTGGTATTTCGCGGGAAACTCGTTTTGCGGCACGTACCCGTTCTCCAGCGATACCGCCCAGTCGATCTTCATTCGGCGCGGAATTCGGCGCGGAGGCCGCACCACCCCTATCCCTATGCGTGCGTCTTCCGCCGCTAGGCGCGCGTTTTCCAGCGCCACTTGCCGCATCACCATGTTGTAAACGTGGCGCGGGTCCCGCGCTCCCGCCGCCAGTACATCCTCGGCTCGCGCGCCCGGCATCAACAAATGCCGCGAACTCCAGTCCTGCGGATACCCCAGGTGCGTCTGCTCGTCGCTGGCGCCCCCCGGTGAGGTCCTTTCCGTCGCTGTCCCTGCCTGCCCCGAAAGCGGAATGCCCAGCAGGAACAACCCAGCCGCCGCACCGAACCAACGGAATGCGCATCCTCGCATCGTGTCTCTCCTCAAACTTTCATCCGGGAAGTCGCCGTAGAGGCCCCTCCAGCGATTCTAAGAAATTCCAGATCGGAACCACAGAGAAAAAGCAGGAATTTAAGATGACCTAAGTAACGCGCACGCATCCAATCGTCGGCCCCACTCCCCAAGACACGCCATCCCCGCACGCCGGCCACGCTACGAATTCTTCCGATTGAACCGGCAATGCTTTTGCGTCGGGCTGATCTTCCCGCACGACAACGCCATCGTCTCAAACACGCGCTCGTACCGGAACGCCGGCTTCTGATAGGGTTTTCGGCTGCGCGTTGACTTGGGCTCCGTGCGCGCAACTGGTTCGTCCGGGGGTGGCTCCCCGCCCTTCCGCTCCCTCACAGCCATGCATCGCCCCCCTCTAGTTGCGATTCATGTTTCGGGTGGTTCAGTGCCGAGGTCGCCTCGTCTCGTTGAGAGCGCGCCAGTTCATGCGGTTCAAAGCGGTGCAGTTGCGTGTCTTCCGCTTTGTACACCACACCCAGGCCCCCACCGCACAGCTCCTCAGACCGTGCGGTAGTGCGAGGTGGTGACGCTCAGGTCGATCATTGGAGACGGTTCAGTCCTCGGGTCGCCTCATCTTAAGGGCGCGGCATACGCTCGTCAAGCGAGGGACCTAGTCAGGCACGGGTGCGTCGAAGCCTAAACAGGTCATAACGGGAATCGTGTCGAAGTGGTCCTTAATTCGGCACCCCGGCGCGCCTACCCTCCAACGGGAAGAGCCGAATCTACATTTCCCGCCGGCCTTCCATGGCCTTGAGCATGGTGACTTCGTCGGTGTATTCGATGTCGCTGCCTACCGGAATTCCCATGGCGATCCGGGTCACGCGCAGTCCCTGTCGCTTCAGTTGCTGGGCCAGGTAGGTGGCGGTGGCTTCTCCCTCGACCGTGGGATTGGTCGCGAGGATGACTTCTTCGATTTCGCCGCCGCCGACCCGGCTGATCAGGTTTGCGATGCGCAACTGTTCGGGCCCCACACCGTGCAGCGGCGAAATCGAGCCGTGGAGCACGTGGTAGACGCCGTTAAAATGCCGCGTCTTCTCGACGGCCGCAATGTTCGTCGGTTCCTCCACCACGCAGACGAGCTTTTGATTGCGGGTAGGACTCGTGCAGTACACGCAGGGATCGACGTCGGTGATGTTGTTGCAGATTGAGCACAATCGCAGCTTGGCCTTCACATCTCGAACGGCGGAGGCGAGAGCCTCAGCGTCATCCTCGCTCGACCGCAGAATATGAAAGGCCAGCCGCTGTGCGCTCTTGTTGCCGATTCCCGGCAGCTTCTTGAGTTCGTCGATGAGCCGGCTCATCGGTTCGGCAAAGTTGGACATAGGTAAACCAATCGGGTCATCGGGTGAGCGGGCCATCGGGTGATCTGAGTCGCAAACGCATTTGTTTTTGAATTTCGATCACCCGATGACTTTACAAAATTCCTCCCAGTCCGCCGAGCATTCCACCAAGGCTCGATTGCATTGCCTGATCGACCTTGCGCCCGGCCTCGTTGAGCGCGGCCATCACTAGATCCTGCAGCATCTCGACATCGCCGGCCTTTACCGCCTCGGGATCGATCACGATGCCGAGCACCTGCTTGCGGCCATCCATTCTGACGGTGACCGTGCCACCGCCGGCCGAGGCCTCGACCACGGTCTGCTCCATCTTCTTCTGCAGCGTTTCGTACTGCTGCTTGGCTTGCGACATGAGGTCCTGCAAATTGAAACCAGACATAAGAAACTTTTGTAATTTTGTAATTTGGTAATTTCAAACCCTGGGGCAATGCGGTTTCTAAATTACAAAATTACCCGATTACCAGATTGCAAAATGCCTCTACCCTTTCTCCCGATAATCAATCACGGTGCGGATTTCGGCGCCAAACTTTTCCTGCATGCGTTGCACGATCGGATCCTGTTCGGCTCGGCTGCGCGCACTTCCATTGGACGCCCGTCTTGGTGCTGACCCCGCCTGTGGAGCGCCACCGGGTTCGACCAGCATTTTGATCGGTCTGCCGGCCAGACCACTGGCGGCGGCGCTGGCTATGCGGCGCGCTTCACTCGTGAATGTCATTTCGATCATCGTGCTTGACGCGGCTACCTTTGCGATCAGAGAACTTCCTTCCAGTCTCCACTCCGCGCTTTCCAACATGGACACGAGCATTTGCTGGTTGCCCAGCGCGTTGAGAACGGCGTCGCGCAGCGAGTCGACGTTGGCTTCGGCTCTGGCCTCGGCCCTTGCTTCGGTCCTCAGTTCGGTATGCTCGGCGGGCTGTGCTTCGGGATCTGACGATAAATCTTCAACAGCCGGCGCGGCCGATCCCATGATGACGACGTTAGCGTTCGGGTGTGTGGCGCGGGCGCCCCCGCCCGCGAACGCCGCGGTGTCGCCGGATGCCTCTGCCTTCGGGCTGCCTTTTCGCGCGGAGTCGGCCGCGAACGGTGACACCGGATTCGATCGCGCCGATGTGACAGGTTCAGTGCGTCGAATATCTGCCGGTGCCGTAATGTTCTTGACGATCCCTGGCCGAGTCGTGGGCGCCGCCGCCGCATCGCTCAGCAACTGCTCGATCGGCAGCAAACGCTGCGCGTGTGCCATTTTCAGCAGTCCCAGTTCAAGATGGAAGCGCTGCTCCTGGCGGTATCCGAGTTCTCCGTGGGTGCGCAGCATGATCTGCAAATGGCGCGTCAGGTCTTCCTCGGTGAACAGATCGGCGATGCGGCTCACGCGGGCGCGCTCGTCGGAGGAAATCTGCAAGAGCGCCGAGTCCTTGCCCGCGATCTTCGCTACCGTCACATTGCGCAGGAAGCGCACCAACTGGCGCGCGAAATGCGTGGGACTATGGCCTTCGCCGATCAGTTCATCAACCAGCACCAGGATCTGTTCGCTCGAACTTTCCGCGACGGCCTGCATTACCGTTTCCAGCGCCGCTGCCGGTGCGGAACCGATCAGGCTGCGAACGGAATCGAGGGTCAGGTGGTCGGAGGTGGAGGCGATGGCCTGGTCGAGAATGGAGAGCGCGTCGCGCATTGAGCCGTCACCCGCTTCTGCGAGCAGGGCGAGGGCGTCCTCGTCGGCGGGAATCTTCTCTTTCGTCACGATGTCGCGGAGTTGACCCATGATGTCTTCGAACTTCACCGCCCGAAAACTGAAGTGCTGGCAGCGCGAGCGGATGGTCTGGGGGAAATCCTCGGGCTGCGTGGTGGCCATCATGAAGATCACGTGGCTGGGGGGCTCCTCGAGCGTTTTTAGCAGCGCATTGAAGGCCGCATCCGTGATCTGGTGCGCCTCGTCGAGAATGTAGATTTTGAAGCGATCGCGCGCCGGACGGTAACGCGCCGCCTCCCGCAATTCGCGGATCTCGTCGATTCCGCGATTGGTGGCAGCGTCAATTTCGATTACGTCTACCGCGTTGCCGGCGCGGATCTCGGTGCAGGAATCGCATACGCCGCAGGGCTCGGCCACCGGCTTCTCCGCCGAGCGGCAGTTCAGCGCCATGGCCAGGATGCGGGCGACCGTCGTCTTGCCGATCCCGCGATGGCCGCTGAAGATATAACCGTGCGCGATGCGCTCCTGCGCGATCGCATTTTGCAGGGTGCGGGTGACGTGTTCCTGGCCGATGACGTCGGAGAATTTCTGCGGTCGGTATTTGCGCGCCAGGACCTGATAGCTCATGCGAGACCACGATTATACAGTCTCGCGTGGGTACCGCTTCGAGCCGCGAGCTTCGAGCGAACCGGATGCCCTCGCAGTTCGTAGCTCGCACCTCTACCGCTTGCGCGGCTGAGTCAGGCGGGCGTACGCTCTGAATTGAGTCTTACCGAAATATTGGAGAAGAAGCGCCTATGCAACTGAGAATGAGCACCCGATCGATGGAGGGCGTACTGGTGGTGGATTGCAGCGGCCGGCTTGTGTTCGGCGAAGAATCGGCCAGCCTGCGCGACACGGTCAAGAAACTGCTGGCCCAGAGCCCGAAGGTGGTGATGAATCTGCGCGAAGTGAATTACATCGATAGCGGAGGACTGGGGACGCTGGTTTCGCTTTACACGACTGCCCGCAGCGCCGGCGGCGCGGTCAAACTGGCGAGCCTGAGCCAGCGTGTTGGGGACTTGCTCCAGATCACCAAGCTGCTTACCATTTTTGAAGTGTTCGACAATGAAGAAGCTGCCGCGAAGTCGTTCAACAAAGATGCGGCTTAGCAGGCTGGGGGGAAAGTCGATCCGGAGCGCTGCGTGAGCGGCGTCTTTCATGAGTTGTCATCCCGAGCGAAGCGAGGGACGACAAAATTAGGGAAATGGCAGTCAGGTGATTCACCGGGCCTTGATCGAGGTCCGGTTTTTTGCTGAACCTTGTAGCGAGGCGCCCGGTTGGGCCGAAGCGCCTCGCCCGCGCATTAATTCAGGTCCTGTAACACCAGCGGTGTCTGCGACATTCCATTATTGCCGCCCGGGTTGTCCACGAGCACCAGGGTGGTAATCGATCCCGATTGGGAAGTGGGGGACTGTTTAATGAGTGCCGTCTTGCTGAGGTTTGCCGTAACGATCACGGCATAACCACTGCTAATGAAGTTAAGGCTTTGGTAGCCGCTCGCCTGCCCGTTGCCCAAACCGGAAATCTGAGGTGTGAAATTCGTGAGGTCTGTGTCGGCGGGCGGGACGATATAAACGTCCACCCCGCCTACGGGCGAACTGAGCGACGCGTTGACGATGCGGAATTCCATGTTGCCCGACGTCGGCGCCATGTTGTTGTCGGTTAGAAGCAAGGGTGGGCTGTCATTGAATTCAAGTCCAACCGCGACCACCGTGTACTGCGTCGAACCGTTCAAGGAAAGAGTGCCAATGGGCGAGATGGGGTTGGTGGTGTCGCCGGGTGCAAATCCCTGGATCGTGGCGTTGCCCGAAAATACCGGCTGGTAGGCTGCGGGGGTCGTCGGAGCCGGGTAAACCCCGCCGAATGGCAAGGAGGAAGCTATCCGCGTTCCGCTGACATAGATATCCTCGGGCTTGCTGTCGGGGATGGCATTGATCACGCGAACCTGCGCTGTACCATTAGTTACGCCACAGCTGGTGGTAAAGATGCTCAAGGCTGAAAGGGCCAACGCAAGAGTCAGGGCCTTCAAGAAGCGAGACATCTTTATTCTCCAAAAGTCAGTTTGGTGGTGAACGAGAAGGTTTGTCAACCGCTTGCCAGGTGATTCGCCGGGCCTCGGTCGAGGCCCGGCTCTTGATCTCTGAACGTGGCCGCGAGACGCTAGTTGGGCCGAGGCGGCGCGGCCGCGATTAATTCAGGTCAACCATTTCCAGCGGAGTCGGCGAAATTGCTCCACCGCCCGGTAGGTCCACGATCACCAGGGTAGTAATCTGTCCGGCGGTACTACTGCCCCCCTGAGCGAAGCAGCCGGTATATTTCGTCCCGGTGCCGTGTAGATAATAATCAATGCAATAGTTGGTTTCGTAGGTAAGGCTTAGGTAGCTGCTCCCCTGCCCGAGGTTGAGGCCAGAAATCTGAGGCGTGGTAGGGGGCTGGAGCCCGTTCTGGTAGACATAAACGTCAATCCCGCTGTATTGGGCGGACACCGCCGACCCGTTGATGACGCGGATTTCCAAGTTGCCCGCCGTCGGCGCGGTGTTGGTGTCGGTTATGAGGTAGGGTTGGGGGCTGTGGGCGGAAAATCCGCCCAAAAGTATCGTGTACTGGGTCGAACCGCCCAGGTTAGCGGTGGTAGAGTTGATGACTGGGTTGGTGGTGGTGCCGGCATCGTACGCTATGATCGTGTCACTCCCCGACGGTACGCTGACGTAGCTCGCGGGGGTGGTCTGAGTCGGGTAAACAGTGTCGAATGCTACGCTCGGGAAGTCCTTGGTCCCGTTAATATTGATATCCAAGGCAATGCCGCCGTTCGACCCGTTGTCGGGGATGGCATTGACCACACGAACCCTCGTTGAACCACTGGAAGCACAGCTGGTGGCAACGATGCTCAAGGCCGCAACGGCCAACGCAAGGGGCAGGGCTTTCAACAAGCGAAACATATTTATTCTCCAAGAGGCAGTTTTGGTGGGCAAGAACATGGGATGCACATATCGTAATCGCAGGTTTTACGGGCGTGTGTAAATTTTTGTATTGGTGTATCTACGTTAACATAATTGTCCGGCAAAAATATTGATCCGTGAATCGGCAGTCTCCATCGAGGTCTGGCAGAAGCATGTCTGGCAGAAGCATGTCCGGGCGAAGCGCGCCGGACGATAAGCGTGCCCGCGTCGCGCGCTGCATTCTGGCCTTGCCGGCGGGAACGGTGTCGAGCTACGGCGCTTTAGCCCAGGCTGCGGGCTGGCCCGGAGCGGCCCGTCAAGTGGTGCGCATTCTCCAGCAGGTTCCCGGATTGCCCTGGCACCGCGTGGTCGGCTCGGGCGGGGCCATCAAGTTGTGCGGAGAAAATGCCGCTGAGCAAAAATTCCGCTTGCGCATGGAGGGTGTGACCTTCCGCGGCGCGCGCGTGGATATGAAACGGCACGAGTTTCACTTTGCGAAAGTGAAGCATTGAGTCATTGAGGCATTGAGTCATTTAGTCAAAGAACCTAATGATTCAATACCTCAATGCCCCAATGATTCAATGCCCTGGCAAATTTCCTTCCAGCAGGTCGTGCAGGCGGTTGGCCGCACAGCGCAGCCCGATATAGAAACTTCCGAACAGCGCATACACGGCGCTGACCTGGTCGAAGCGCATCTCGTAGATCAGTTTCTTGAAAACCAAGGGATCGTCGGCGAACAGGTCGACACCCCACTCCCAATCGTCAAAACCGATGGAGCCGGTGATGATCTGTTTCACCTCTCCAGCATACCGGCGTCCGACCAGCCCGTGTTCATTCATCTGGCGCTGGCGCTCTTCCATGGGAAGCGTGTACCAGTTCTTGTCTTCGCCGCGCCGGCGATCCATCGGATAAAAACAGATGTACCGGTTCGGCGGCATCGCCGGGAACAGCCGCGGCTTCATCGCCTCTTTCTGTCGCGCGATCGTTTCCTGGATCGACTTGTTCCATTCGTCCGAGTGGGGTTCGACGCCGCGATCGGCGAGCGCCTTGTAGGTCTTCAGCGACGACTCATACAGCCCCAACTCAATCACCGATAAATAGGAAGTCGCGGGCTCGAGGAAGTCATTGAGTCGAAGCCGGGCCAGATCGAGTTCCACCTGATTGAGCTGGTCGAAGCTCTCGCGGAAGTGGACCAGCATCAGGTCCCCTTTGTGTCCCAGCAACGAGAAGAGCGCAGACTCGCCATCGGCCTTGCCTTCCATCTCTGCCAGCAGTCGCGCGGCTTCGCTCGCGATCTCGCGACGGGCGTTCTCGGCAGTGGAGCGCCATGCGGTCCAGCGGAAGCGCATCATCTGATGAAGCGTGGCGTAGCCTTCAAGCGTCAGCGGCACGGCGGGGACTTGCCCGGCGGCAACCGGGAGAGTTGCGGAATGGTTTGGATTCATGGATTTATTGTATTGAATCATTGAGGCATTGAGACATTGAATCATTGTCTCAATGGCCCAATGATTCAATACCTCAATGATTCAATGACTCAATGCCTCACCCCGGTATCCTGGCCGCCACCGGGCACAGATTGCTCCAGTATGCGCCGGTGTGCTACAAGCAGCTATATGCGCAAATGGATGAGCGAGCGCTTAAAGCGCCGCAAGAAGGCCCCAGACGGCTCCGCCAAGGAACCAACCAACGCACCCGAGCCCTTGCAGCCGAGGTTCTATGATAATGAGCCCGCCGCGCCGACCCAAACTCCTGCCGAGGCTCCAGTAGTCGCGTCGCGTCGCCTGTCGAGACCCGCGCCGGAACCGGTGCCCGCACCTGAGCCTGCCTCGGCCCCAGCCGCGGCATCCACGGCAGTTGAACGGAGGCCACGAACGCCTCGCCGTCGTCGCAGCCGCGGAGGTCGTGGCGGATCTCGTCGGCGGCCGGTAACGGCTACGCCCGCACCCCCAGCAGAACCTTCCGCAGCAGAGGCCTCTGCCCCGGAACCAGTGGTCGCCGCGCCGTTGCCCGCTCCCGTTGCGCCCGCTCCCGCCCGCGCCAGCAAGGGAACGGTAGTGCTGGCGATCGGGTTGCCGGGATCGGGCAAGAGTTCGTGGTTCAAGCGGCACAACATTCATCCGCTTTCGAGCGATCTGCTGCGCGAACTGCTTTTCGATGACGCGCAGGAGCAGCGCTTTCAGGACCTGGTGTTTTCGAATCTGCGATCGATGCTGAAGGCGAGGCTGATTGCCCGCCGTCCCATGAACTATGTGGATGCGACGAACCTTACACCCCACGACCGCCAGAGCTGGATCAAGCTGGCCAAGGATTATGGCTACGATGTGCAGGGCTTGTTCTTCGATGTCCCGCTGGAAGTTTGCCTGGAACGCCACCGGCGCCGTGGCCGCGTGGTCCCGGAAGATATCATGCGCAAGATGGCGAGCAAGTTGAAGCCTCCGACGTTCGAGGAGGGCTTCTCGAAAATCACCGTCGTCCGGGTGAAGCAAAAGGGAAGCGATACGTAGGGACAGCCGCCCCCGGCTGTCTAGGCGAGCGAAGCTCGCCTGGGGTTTAGTTTGTTCATGCTTGCGATCAATAGCGATGCGGGGCTTCGCCCCGCTGGACAGCCGAGGGCGGCTGTCCCTACGCTCGATACGAAGCCTCAACCCTTCAGGTAGGGCAGTAACTCTCGAAACGCGGGCGTGCCCGAGGAGCGTAGCAGTTCGTAGATCATCATTTCAGTCGAGGAAAGAATGGCTCCGGCGGCGCGCATGCGATCCAGCCCAATGCGCCAATTTAATTCTGTCCTCGAACTGACGGCATCGGAAGCCACATGCACCAGGTAGCCTTCCCGCAGCGCCCCCAGCGCAGTCTGCATTACGCAGATGTGGGTTTCCATGCCGCAGAGCAGCGCGGTCGTTCGTTGGCCCGGCAAGCGCTTCAGCAAGGAGCAGAATACGTCGCTGCCGAAGCAGGAGAACGTCAGCTTGTCGATGGGCGGACTGTTCGGCAACATGGACGCAATGTCCGGCACGGTGTTGCCCAAGCCCTTCGCGTATTGAACCGTCACCAGCGCCGGGATCTTCAGGATTCCAGCCAGGCGAATCAGCAGCTGGATATTTCGCACCAGCCGTTCCTTTTCCCAGATTGGAGGCAGCAATTTTTCCTGCATGTCCACGACGATCAGGGCGCACTGCTCGGCCTCCAGTGGACGGCGGGCCATTTCGGCGTAGTCGGTTTCGGCGGGGATGATGGTTCCGGTGAAAGTTTCGCTGCTGGCCATGGCAACTCCTCGTACCGCTGCCAGAGATTTTAACTCAGGTGTCGTATTCTGCGCGTTTACCCGGCAAGAGCGGTCGTGTCCTAAATCGGCTGCGATCCCCGATCCCGAACCGCACCCACCACGGAGACACAGAGACACGGAGGAAGGCTTTTTCATAGCTTTATTGCCGGGTCGCAGTTGATTCATAAGGGACAAAATCATGAACTCGCTTTTCTCCGTGATTCCGTGTCTCCGCGGTAACGTTCAGGTTTGTGAACAGCCCGGAACTCGCAGTTGAATTTAGGACACTGCCGCAAGAGGCCGTTTTGCAGTCATCGCGAAATGATTTAGAATTCTGCTATAGCCCGGTCGTTCAACGGTAGGACTGCAGCCTCTGGAGCTGCGTATCGGGGTTCGAATCCCTGCCGGGCTGCCAAAAAAAGGTCCCAGGTGTTAGGTGTCAGGTCTCAGGAAAACCGAAGGCAGTTCAGGTTTGTTTCTGAGACCTAACGCCCGCGACCTGAGTCCTGTTCTCTTCACTTCTCAATTCAGATCCTAATTCAGGGGCGCAGCGGACGGGTCGGTCAGAGCGATCAATTTTCCAAGCGGATATTCTTCTGGGGTGAGAGGAGTCTCAGGCTCGGGGTTGACGATCGCGAGCACATCGCCGCTGAGGATTCCCCGGATGACCAGACGGTCACCTTCGATGGCGACCACTCGGTATTTCTCGTCGAAGATTGTCATCTTCTCTCCCATGCGCTGATTGGATGCGCAATTCCGTATCGGCGATTCTTGCCCTGGCCGCGGACCCTTGCTTGGAAATGTGTTCTACGACTCGTAAGAATGCCGAGTTCCGATGTAAGCGCACTGGTCACAATTGACCAGCTTACTGCCGCACAATCCTGCATCATGTACTCATGAAAGCCGAGAAGGAACTAGCCTTGGTTGTTCGTTGCCCCACCTGTGGCGCCAAGCCGCGAGAGAAGTGCGAGCTTGGCACGGGACAACCCCGCACCGAGCCGCATCCAGCCCGGTGCTTGGCGGCTGAGAAAAAGTAACGGGTCTGCCATACCGGGCTCGACAGGTTCCTCCGGGAAAGCACATGAATGACTCAAGTCTGTTTCCAATCTCCGGGCCGGAGAACGCGCTCAACCTCTGGCCCATTGGGCATCTCGCTGGGACGATTGCCGGACTTCGGCGCGATTTAGGTAGGAGCTTTGTTGAACATGGCCCGAGTGTGCCGAAATGATGGCATAGGGCACTCCCAGAAAACGCTGGGCAAGGGTTCCGGTCACTTCGAGACCATCGAAGCGTTGGCGACTTACGTTGCCTAAAATCCGATGCAATGCGTCTTGGATCTTCTTCGCCCCCAGGCGCACCAACAAACATCGCCTACACTTGCGATGCGATGAAAAAGAAATTCCATCCCGCGGCGCGAATCTTGCGATCAAGAGCGAAGCCATCGGGCGCCTTGACCACGCTCCAGCGCCCCGAGTAGGGCTCACTCTCCAGCCCAAGGAGCTGCGGCCATCCCGGCATCAGAATCGTGCCGACGTGAACTTCTTGAGGTATGGAAGACTCCTCCCGCGAGCCCACCTCATCGTGGCAAGCTCTTGGCGCCGCAGGAGATGCAAGCCGCCCGGTTGGACGGACTCATGGCTCCTCGATGCCTACATGCCCGTCGATTTTCTTTCGCAATACCGTGTAGAATGGCTCACTTTCAGAACCCTAGCCAGAAGTAGCCTGGCGGTGCGGCGTCACAATTTATGGGGACAAACCACTTTTTAGGCTTAAAATTGCAGGTGATGGGTTCCCCTTCACTAGCGAATAAGAAGAGCCGCGAGTTCAGTCCCAACACTTTCCTCGCAACCATTGGCGAGGGCAGGAAGAACCTGACTTTTGCCAAGAAGCAGGGGATCTTCGCGCAGGGGGATGCGGCGGACGCGGTCTTCTATATCCAAAAAGGCAAAGTGAAGCTCACCGTCGTTTCCAAGACCGGCCGAGAAGCGACCATCGGCATGTTAACTGACGGAAACTTCTTTGGTGAAGGTGCGCTGGCAGGTCAGGTCGTGCGCATGGGGTCTGCGGCGGCCATCACGGATTGTGAAATTCTGCAGATCGACAAGAAAGCGATGATGGATGCCCTGCACCGCGAACCGGCGTTCTCCGAGCTGTTCGTGGCCTATTTGCTGTCGCGGAATGTCCGTTATGAAGAGGATCTGGTCGACCAGTTGTTTAACTCCAGCGAAAAGCGGCTGGCTCGAGTCCTTCTTCTGCTGGCTCATTTTGGCAAGGAAGGCGTGCCCGAGACGGTGGTCCCCAAGATCAGTCAGGAGAGTTTGGCCGAGATGGTCGGGACCACGCGTTCGCGGGTGAGCTTTTTCATGAACCGGTTCAGGAAACTGGGTTTTGTCGATTACTCCGGCGGGCAGGACGGCGGGTTGCAGGTCCACAGCTCGCTGCTTAGTGTAGTTCTGCACGACTAGTTTGGAAGCGATGGCTTTTACGCGACACGCCGACCGCTCACGAGGTTAATGACCAGCACCACCAGCGCCACCACCAGCAGCAAGTGAATCAGACCGCCGGCGACGTGGAGGGTAAAACCAAGAAGCCACAGAATCAGAAGCACTACGAAAATTGTCCAAAGCATTTCGATCTCCTTCGTTTACTTGAGGGTCGCGGAAAATGTGGGTCCCCAAGAACTCACCTGGCCGGAGCCAACGACTTCCCGCACTCCAGGCACAGCATTTTGGAGCGCGGCGTGATTAACCCGCAAAATGGGCACATCCGTTGCGAGGCGAAACCGCGATCCGCCGGCGTAATGGATGCAACCAGCTTCGAGAGGGATGCTCTGAACGGAGCCATCCTTCTGCGAAAACGATCGCGTAAGCGATCCAGAGTGTGTTCCATCGGCGATTCACCTGACACGTTGAAGATGGCAGGTCCGGGCTAGTTATTCTGTGCAAGATTGCTCACACCTGCACACAAAGATGCCGGCGGCTGCATTGCGGAACCTAGCAATTGGTTTCGAAACCCTAGTCGAAAGTGAGCAATGCAGACCAGTTTTCCTTCTGTCCGCTGTGCCATCATGACACTTGAGACGAGTACTTCCTCTCTCTCTTTCAGGTTCTCTGAGCTAAGTCAGCCCATCTGAAGTCGTCTCCTCTTAGTTCCGCAGCTCCCAAAGGACAATTCATGAAGAAGATAATGTCGCTGCTGTTGATGAGTTTGATAGGTCTGGTTGGAACCCTCGCGTGGGCAGGCTCGGCGCGTGAAGACACGGTCGATCGCATGCAAAGATCCGTGGATGTTATCCACGCGATCATGTCAACTCCCGACAAAGGTATCCCGGAAGAAGTGTTAAGCGGCGCAAAGTGCATCCTTGTAGTTCCAGACCTGATTAAGGGTGGCTTCATCTTTGGCGGCAAACACGGACGTGGTGTGGCCACGTGCCGTACGCCTGAAGGCTGGAGCGCTCCCGCATTCGTCTCGGTTGGCGGTGGGAGTTGGGGATTGCAGATCGGAATCGAAGACATCGACCTGGTTATGCTGGTCATGAACGATCGAGGTTTGCAGCACCTGCTTTCCAGCAAGTTCGAACTCACCGGTGAAGGATCGGTGGCAGCGGGCCCAGTAGGCCGTCACGCTTCCGCCGGAACCGACTGGAAGATGAACACCGAATTGCTGACCTACTCGCGCTCGAAAGGCGTGTTCGCCGGCTTGACCTTAGAAGGTGCGGTAGTGGAGCAGGACAACGACTCGACGCACGCCATTTACGGCAAGCACATGAGTTTCCGAAACATTCTTTCGGGCAAGGCGTCAACTCCCGCAAGCGCAGACGCGTTTGTGAAGGCTGTGTCCGACGCGGGCCACCAGGCCCACATCGCGGAAGCCAGAGAGGACGGGCGGTAGTTGCATCCGGAACCTGTCAGGGAGCCGGTTTGTGGCTGGCCGAAACGGCACTTCGGTTTCGGTCAGCTTTACGTTGCGCGCTAGAGTTTCCGTTTGACGCTCTTGCCCACAGCCACCAGGAAAATGGCGCTCTTGCCTTGGGCATGTGGGGAGAAGAACCGGGTTACGTCGTCGTCGTAAAAGGTGAGGCCGGTGGCGCCCAGGCGCTGGGCATAAGCCGCAAGATACAGTTTGCCGCCGAGGATGCCCGCCTCAAGCTGCGCGGCGCGATATCCCCGATTTCCAAAGCGCTGCAAAATCGGCCGCAAGTCGGCCACAAAGAAAATGTCCACGGCGGCATCGGCAGGCAACTGCTGCTCTAATCCGAGATACCCAGCCTGGTCGCGAAAATTTCCATGCTTCAGACACTCGAGCGCTCCACGATCGCGGTGGAAAGCGTAAGCTCCCGACTCGAGACCCTCGACGGCATGCACAATCAGGTAGAGGTGGTTCAGTTGAGATCCCAACGGATCTAGGAAGTCCGCGGGTACGCCGCGCCCAGCTCGGTCTAGGATGGTCGAAAGCTGCGCCAGGCTGATCGGCGTGCGCGCAAACTGGCGGCTGGAGCCGCGGCGCAGGATGACCTGCTCGATCGGGTCGCGAGGCATTTCCGCGTCGGATAGAGGTTGAAGCCGAACGACGGGTCCGGCGGGTGGCGGAAAGTCGGTCACGTCAGTTCGACCCAGTTCAGTGTGGCCCCGTGCAGTGTCACCGCGCCATGCCGCAACTTCTTCCGCAGAATCGAGCGAAGACGCGGCGTGCATTTCGCGCATCAGCGGATAGTCAATTTCCCGCCGAGAGAGCGGGACGGTTTCGAATCCGAGCGGGGAGATAGGCGGAGCGGTTTGCGAAAGCCCGGAGTCGTGACCCAATGCCACCAGGGAAAAGGCCACCTCGCGCTGGGAATCGACATCCAGCAGGCCGTTCACCGTCGCGTCCACAAATCCGCACACCACCTTGGCGGGCAGGCCCAAAGCGGTGGCGACGGCCAGCAGGTTGGCGAGCAGCGTGCCATTGTCCCAGCCAAAATGGCGGTAGGTTCGCGCCTGATACTTCCAGGCATTGCGCCAGTAGGTGCAGGTGCAAACGACAGTCAGCGGCGCGTGGGCGATGGCGGGTTCACCGCCGGTGGCCTCGACCAGGACACTGCGATAGTCTCCGGCGCGCAGCCGGCGCAGTCCGAACTCGGCAGGGGCGAAGTGATAGACGCCAGCCTGAAGATTGGCGAGGTCGCCGCAAACCAGGTAGAGCTCGACCTCGTAGAGCGCTCCCGTGCAAGCCGCGGCGCGAAAATAGATTTCGCCGCCCGAATATTTTCGTTGCCGGGTGATGCCTGCGGAAAGGTACAGGAGTTGGGCCACTGCCTCGAAATCCGGCGCGGTATTGGTCTGGACGGGGGTCCTGGCGGGGACGCCGCCAGCGATTGCAGAAAGGGCAGCGACTCCAGTTTGGCGCACCTCGGTTGGCATGCGCGATGGCTCAAGCGTGGCATAGATCTTGAACGGCAAGGGCTGGTTGCCAAAGTCCAGGAAATGCGGGTTGGCGCGAACGCTCGTGTAGGAATGCTTGGTAGCTTCGTGGTAGTTCCAGCCCTCTTCGGTGTTGACGTTGCCGGGCATAGCTGGTGAGAAAGCTTGACAATGGTAGCGCATAAGCCTAGCATTGATATTGACTAGGCATCTTTTCTTATTCTTACTGTTTCAGCTCCTCTGAGTTAGCCTATCTGAAAATTGTCTCCTCTTCGATTGCTCGGAGGAGAAGTCCGAGTCATGACGCTGTTGATCAGCTGGGGATCTTCCCGACACCAAACCCAAGCCGATCAAGGTTCATGTTGGCAGCGACATGTTGGCAGAAAAGGCGTTCGAAGCCAGGTCCGATTGAGAAGCAGTGGCCGGTTTTCGATTGCGAATGGCAAGTAAGAGAACCGACAGCCAGCTTGAGTTATCGCCTTCTTTCTGCTTGTCATCTCGTTAGGTTGTCAGATCGATAGAAACAGAAAGGAACCATGAAAAACATCAAGTTTGTTGTGAAAGTGAACCGTGGCGGCGCCCATGCCCCTCAATACGTGCTGCGGATTGATCGGCTTCCCATCCAAACGACAACCAATCGCAAGCTGGCGCTGGTGATGGGGAGATTCACAGCTGAAGATGCGGTCAAGTGCATGCAAAATTCCCACTGCAACCCAGAGTTAGTATCCGTACGGGTTAGCGCCTAGCTTTTTCGATTGTGTGGCGCGGGCGCCCTCGCCCGCGAAAGCTCGGCCGGCCAAAGACTTGAGCTCTGGATTTCACTTACAGTCCTCTGGCTGGTTCTTGCCGGGATGGGCCGGGCCCGCTTTCTATTGCTTGGCAGTGCACATTTCAGCGCGACTGACAGGGATGCGATCGCTGTGCGAGTGACCCGCAACGACCGGAATCGGAGTCATCGACTTCAGTTGGTCCAGCTCGGCCAGTTCTTTGTTCCAATCATTCCGATCTTTTTCGTGTCGAACGAAGCCGAGAGATCGGAATAAAAGTCCAGAATGTTGTCGCGCAGCTCGTTGAAGCAGGAGCGGCGCGAAACCCAGGACGGTCAATCTTGACCGTTAGTTTCTGGATTATCTGTGCCATAGTTGTAAGAGCAGATCGTTGTGCGACCAGATCAATGGGACGCTGCGGCTTGCGAAACGCGGAGAAGCTTTTCCCATAGCCTCCCGTTTGCCAGCGGGCTTATCACCGGGCGACCCATTCTTTGACGAGGCTTATGCAAAAACGTGAATGTTCGGAGTGCGGTGGTGAATTGGTTCTGGCTGTGCGTGCGAACCAACCCCAGACGAGTAATGATGGGCCAAGCCTGCTGACCAGCGCATTTACCAGCTGGAGATGCGGTACGTGCGGCTGCGCCTTTACCGCAGCGCAACTGCGGGAAGACAAGCGCGAACGGTCAAAAGCAACCGAACGCGCTTGAGTGGTGGGCAGGACAGCTTTAGCCGGACCGCCCGGTCCCACTGGTCTGAAATGACCTGGTGCCCACGATTTCGCCCCAATAACGCCAAAAATGGCGATATGATGTTGTCCTATGAAGGCCATTACTGTCCTTGAGAACACCTCCGTTGACAGCCAGAAGCAGGCTGGCATTCTTACCCCGGAAGCCCAAGCATTCCTCTCGAAACTTGCGGTGCGGTTCGAGCCGCGGCGGCAGGAACTGCTGGCGCGGCGGCGAACCGTACAGCAGGAAATCGATAACGGCAAGTTTCCGGATTTTCTGCCGGAGACGGCTGGAATCCGCCAAGCCGAGTGGAAAGTAGCGCCGATCCCGAAGGACCTGAGCGATCGCCGCGTGGAAATTACCGGGCCGGTCGATCGCAAGATGATCATTAACGCATTGAACTCGGGGGCCAGCGTTTACATGGCCGACTTCGAGGACTCAAATACTCCGACCTGGACCAACAATATTGAAGGCCAGCACAATCTGCGGGACGCGATTCGGGGGACGATCCGGTACCAGAGTCCGGAGGGAAAAAAGTATCAGCTTGGGTCCAATCTGGCCACGCTGGTGGTGCGGCCGCGAGGATGGCACCTGGACGAAAAACACTTTCTGGTGGAGGGGAAGCCGATCTCGGGTGCGCTGTTTGATTTTGGGCTGTTCTTTTTTCACAACGCTGCGGCCTTGCTGGAGAAGGGCACTGGCCCCTATTTCTACCTGCCGAAGCTGGAGAATCACCTGGAGGCGCGGCTGTGGAACGACGTGTTCTGTTTTGCCCAGGACGAACTGGGCATTCCGCGGGGATCGATTCGCGCCACCGTCCTGATCGAAGTGATCTTGGCGGCGTTCGAAATGGACGAGATCCTTTACGAATTGCGCGACCATTCCTCTGGGCTGAACTGCGGACGCTGGGACTACATTTTCAGCTATATCAAAAAGTTTCAGGCGCATCCCGAATTCGTCCTGCCGGATCGGTCCGAGGTCACGATGGAAGTGCATTTCCTGAGCTCGTACGTCGAGTTGCTGATTCAAATCTGCCACCGGCGCGGCATCCATGCGATGGGTGGAATGGCGGCGCAGATTCCGATCCGAAATGATACGGCGGCCAACGAACTGGCGCTGGAGAAAGTGCGGCAAGACAAAATTCGGGAAGTGCACGCGGGCCATGACGGCACCTGGGTTGCGCATCCAGGCCTGGTCCCGGTGGCAAAAGAAATTTTCGATAAGTACATGCCCGAACCAAATCAGATTTCTTCCGACCGGAAATCGCCGCAGCGCGCCAGCCGGCCGGTGCTGGCGCGAGACCTGCTCGAGGTACCAAAGGGCGACATCACCGAGAAAGGTTTGCGTTGGAACATCGACGTGGGCTTACAGTACCTGCATTCCTGGCTGGGAGGGTTGGGTTGCGTTCCGATTTACAACCTCATGGAAGACGCGGCGACCGCGGAAATCTGCCGCGCCCAGGTGTGGCAATGGGTGAGGTACAACGCGCATCTCAAAGATGGCAGGCCGGTGACGGAAGCCATGGTGAAGGAGATTATCCATAAGCGCGCAGCGGAGCTGGGCAGCGACGGAAAGTTGCGCCAGGCGGCCAAACTCCTCGAACAATTGACCACAAGCCATGAATTTGCGGAGTTTCTAACCCTTGCCAGTTATGATTTATTGGACTAGAACGTCAATGCATGGGCGCGCGCAGAACTCCCGCCAACCTGCAGATTGACGCGGGCTTCCTCTCGCAATTACGGGAACCTGTTGCCGCGCGTGAGAGCGAACGCGGGATTGCGTGTCTTCGATCGCATCAGGATCTGATCGCCAAGCTCGATCCCTCCCAGGAGAATGCCGTCCACCTGCTGACGCATCTTGCGATATGGATCGATCTCGGATTCAGCGCGCGACTCTTATGATCTGGTGATCTGGCGCGGGTGGGGCGGCGAAAGCCGCGGCAGGGTTAACAGACACTGTTTTGTATCCCTTGAGATAGACTAGTAGAATAGTAGAGTTAATTGTATTAAACGGCGCCGGGAAGGCTGATGCCCGAACCGCTGATTCCAAAAGATGAGAGAGTCAAACCGGACTATGAAAATCGCAAAGGATGTAACGGAACTGATCGGCCACACGCCACTGGTGCGGCTGAACCGGGTTACGCAGGGCGCGGTCGCAGAAGTCGTGGCGAAGTTGGAAAGCCAGAATCCCCTGGCCAGCGTAAAGGACCGCATCGGGGTGAGCATGATTGCCGATGCCGAGCGTGCCGGCAAAATTCAGCCCGGGAAAACGGTTCTGATCGAGCCGACCAGCGGCAACACCGGAATCGCTCTCGCCTTTGTAGCGGCCGTCAAAGGCTACAAGATCATCCTGACCATGCCCGAGACCATGAGCCTGGAGCGGCGCGTGCTGCTGCTCGCTCTTGGCGCCGAGATCGTGCTCACGCCTGGCCCCCGGGGAATGAAGGGCGCGATTTTTAAAGCCGAGGAATTGGTCGCAAGCACTCCGAACGCTTACATGCTCCAGCAGTTTGACAACCCCGCAAATCCGAAGATTCACTTCGAAACCACCGGTCCCGAGATTTGGGAAGACACCGACGGGCGCGTCGATTTTCTGATCTCCGGCGTCGGCACCGGCGGAACCCTCACCGGCGTCTGCGAATACATCAAGCCCAAGAAACCTTCGTTCAAGGCCGTGGCCGTCGAGCCGGCGGATAGCGCGGTCCTCTCCGGCGGACCACCAGGGCCGCACAAGATCCAGGGGCTCGGCGGTGGGTTTATTCCCAGCATTCTGCGCCGGGATTACATTGACGAGGTCATCACCGTAACCAACGACGAGTCGATCGACATGGCGCGGCGGCTTCCGCTCGAAGAAGGTCTGCTGGTCGGGATCTCTTCGGGAGCGGCGGTGGTCGCGGCTTTGAAGGTGGCGCGCCGCCCTGAAAATGCCGGGAAATTGATTGTTGTGGTGCTGCCGTCGTTCGGCGAGCGCTACTTGAGTAGTATCCTCTTCGAAGGACTCCGGAACCAGGCGTTGCAGATTCCGACGACGCAAATTCCGGACTGATTCATGCCGCATCTGCTGTCGCACATCCGCGAAGATATTGCCACGGTGCTCGACCGCGACCCGGCCGCCCGGTCGCGTCTGGAGGTTTTTCTCTGCTACTCCGGCCTGCATGCGGTGTGGTTCCATCGCGTCAATCATTGGCTCTGGAACCATCGTTTCTTCTTGATGGCGCGCCTCTTGTCGCAGGTTTCGCGCTTCCTGACCGGGACTGAAATTCATCCCGGCGCAAGACTGGGCCGCCGATTTTTCATTGATCACGCCCTGTCTGTGGTGATCGGTGAGACGGCGATCGTCGGCGACGATGTAACCCTCTACCAGGGAGTGACGCTTGGCGGCACTGGTAAGGAGCATGGCAAGCGCCATCCCACGCTCCTCGACAATGTCGTCGTGGGCAGTGGCGCGAAGATTCTGGGCAACATCACGGTGGGGCATAACTGCCGGATTGGCGCCGGATCGGTGGTGCTGCGCAGCGTGCCCGACGATTCCACTGTGGTGGGCGTGCCGGGACACATCGTTCTTCGCCAAGGCAAGCGCGTGGTCATCACCGACCCCAAGCAGATCAACGATCCCCTTTCCGAGGCCTTGGCCGCGGTCGCGTCTGAGGTAAACCGGTTAGCGGAACGAGTGCGAGAACTGGAGGGCACGGGCGGAAGTGAGCCGCTTTCCGAATCCCTGCAACGGATCATCGAAGATATTGATTACCAGATCTAGGAAAGTTGTGTTGCCGGTTTTCTCGTCTTCTCAAGCAGCCTGATCGCGCGTTCCGAGGAAGCGGCGTTCTTGAATCACTACGGAGAAAGCCTGAGCTTGCGGCTTGACGTTGTAAAATGACAACATGCCGTTACAACCAGGAAGTCCCACGTTTAACAAGAAGCGCATTCCGCCTCCGGACGAGACTTTTGAAGAAGTGGCCTATCTGAAGGAGCTGGGGGAAAAGCAGAAGGTCGTGAACCTGAAGCTGGCCGACGGCGAAGTGGTTCGCGGCTGGATTGAGTACTACGACAAGAACATGGTGCGCGTGACGCGCGAGGATGGTCCGAACCTGTTCATCTTCAAGCACGAGATCGTGTACATCGCGGAAGACGGTAAGAAGAAGTAGCCAGTTGCCAGTACCCAGCGTCGTGCCCGGGATTGTGCGGCAATTTTTGAATTGTCATCTTGAGCGAAGCGAAAGACCTGGAACTGGTTTCATAAATCGGTTTTGGGTAGGGCACGGCTTCAGCCGTGCCGTTCAGGGCCCGGATGAATGCGGGCTTTAGCCCCTGAGGGACGTGCTTTCCCGGCCAAAAGGCATTTATGAAACTAGCTCTATGCATTGCAGCATTCGAATCCATAGGTCCTTCGCTTCGCTCAGGATGACAGCGTAGATACGCTCAGTACCCATTCCAGAAAATGAAAGTCTAGAAGTCGCATGACATCCAATCAATCTTTGGACCTGATTTCTCCGATGCAGGCTATGGCCCGTGAAGCTGGCAGCCTGCTCATGGACTACTTTCGGCAGCGGGTGAAGATTGAATATAAGGGCGACGTGGACCTGGTCACGGTGGCCGATCGAAAGTCGGAAGCGCTGATTCTGGAAAGGATTCGCCACCAGTTTCCGACTCATGACGTGATGGGTGAAGAGGGAACGCGCATCGAAACCGGCAGCGAGTACAAGTGGTACGTCGATCCGCTCGACGGCACAACGAATTTCGCGCACGGCTTTCCGGTGTTTTGCGTTTCGCTCGCGGTGGAGCGTTCGGGGCAACGGATCGCGGGGGTGATTTACGATCCGACTCGCGATGAGATGTTCGCCGCTGAACTTGGCGGCGGCGCGCGGCTGAACGACCAGGCGATCCACGTGTCGGCTACGTCGAATCTACGAGAGTGTCTGGTCGGCACCGGCTTTCCGAGCCACAAGCGGCATAAGAACCCGAATATTTATTTCTATCACCAGCTCACGTTGCGCACGCACGGGGTGCGGCGGGCGGGGTCGGCTGCGCTGGATCTGTGCAATGTCGCGTCGGGCCGGTTCGACGGTTTCTGGGAATTTAATCTCAATCCGTGGGATACGGCGGCGGGCGTGCTGATCGTCGAAGAGGCCGGCGGGAAGGTCACGGACTTTTCGGGCGGCGAATTCCAGATCGCGAGCCGCGAAACGCTGGCGTCGAATGGGTTGGTGCACGACGCCCTCTTGCACGAGTTCCAGGAGATCCTCGCTGGCCGGGGGTTGGAAGACTTGCCGAGTCCGGTTACCTACGCGAATGATCGAAGACTCTAGAAAATATATTCTGTAGAGACGCGGCCTGCCGCGTCTCGGCATTGCCACGCTGCCGGAGACGGGGCAAGCTCCGTCTCTACAGGTAGGGGGTACAATTACTCGCGTGATTTCGTCTCTTCTTGAACGCAAGATCGAAAAGCGATCCAACAAGGTGCGGCTGCAGGGGCGCGTTCTGTTTCTTACCGAAGACCCAGAGTTGATCAAGAAGCAGCTGGCGGGTTGGGATCTGCCGTGGGACACAAAAAACGCTGCTAACAATCCCAAACTTCGCGACGACATTTCGACCGACGAGATTACTCCCGCGCACTACTGCTTCTACTTTGATCGGACGCTGGGCGAAATTCCCTATCTTGGCTTGCGGTGCGGCGGCACGCTGCCGATTGGGCGCGGCGATGTTAAGAAAGGCGGCTTCGTCTGCTCGGTGAGCGGCAAGCGCCGCGGCAAAGGCTCGAGCCGCGAGCAGTCGCCTTATGCCGAGATGTGCGCCGGGATTCAAGTCGCGATTGGCGAGAATATTGAGCGCATCTACAAGCAGAACTGCCAGAACCTCGGGTTGTTGACTTCGACCAATTTTTCTTTGATCGACCGGATTCGCGCCGGAGAAGAAATCGCGCTCAGTGAATTTACCGCCGGGGAAGACGAGATCACGCGGCAGGTGATCGAATACGGCGGATTGTTTCCGTTCAATGTCGCGCGCATGCAGGGGAAGGTGTTTCTGCCGCCGATCGCGGGCGCGGGCGCCCGCGCCACACGGGCTATGACTCTGGCGGAAAAGATCTTGGCCCGGCACATGGTCACGCCCGAGGGCACGGTCGGCGTTGCAGCGGTCCAGCCGGGCGACACTGGCTTCACTCGCGTCGATCTGCGCTTCAGCCATGAGTACGTTACGCCGATGGCTGCGATTTTTTACGAGCAATACGTCGGCAA